>ERZ887830.634-NODE-634-length-21805-cov-5.411862_pt1 | contig 21805 bp, 15 predicted proteins | sample MGYA00521101_ERZ887830 | MGnify/ENA primary metagenome ERZ887830 (study PRJEB32303, sample SAMEA104408592) | aquatic metagenome | biome: Marine water; feature: Pelagic; material: water | place: Baltic Sea | collected 2014-06-05T16:38:00 | depth 1,762 m ... | reverse complement strand
CTGCCTCTATGACAAAACGGACGATTCCCCCGTCGACCGTCAGCGCGCGCACCATGTCCCGTGTGACAGGATCACCACCGTCCGGCAGGCTAAGGCCCTTTAACACTTGACGGATTTCTGCGGAATCGATGGCCATGGGTTTTCCTTCTGCCTTAATCTCTGGCAATAGGTGTGTCCTTTTAAGCAAAGGGCAAGGCGACGCGAGGTCGCTGCTGAACATTCAAGCAGATCACGCTTTGATGACGCTAAGAAACCTATGCAAATGCTGCATGGCAGCATTTCCGTATCGGGCGTTGTGCAATCGCAGCATTTGGCTAAGTTAGGGCTAACAGCAGCGAGCAAAGCAGAACGCTTACCAAGACACGAAACGCTGCCCAACACGAGACGAGCGAGTATGATTATGACATATGTAAACACGACCCAAAGCTACGATATCGGCCTGATGCAACGCCTGCGCAATGCGCTGGACTTAATCCGCGCCTCTGCCGCACAGCGCCGCGTGTACAACACGACCGTGCGTGAACTGGCCGCCCTCGGTGATCGCGATCTCGCCGATCTGGGCATTCATCGTAGCAACATCCGCGCCATCGCCTATGAGGCTGCGTTCAACCCGAAATAAGGTTTCAAGAGATCAGGCTGCCCTCTCCTCCTCCCTGGGTGGGTCTGTAACTACGGCGGCGGCATCTCCTCCTCCCTGATGTCGCCGCATTTTTCTTTACGCAGGCAAGTCTTCCTCCCAGAATATTGCCTGCAAAAAGAAGCGGCGGTTTCGGTCCTCCCCCGAAACCGCCGTTTTTTTATAAAAACGGGTATGATTTAGCATCTCGCGGGACGGCCATCAGTCGCCACAGCCCTCTGTTTTAAAACGGCACGTCATCCACCCGGTCTGCGGGCGTGACAAATTTGGCAACGACCTTTTTCGACCCGGCCTTCTCGAATTCGATGTCCAGCTTGTCGCCCTCGATCCCCATAACATAGCCGTACCCAAACTTTTGATGGAACACCCGGTCGCCTTGGGTAAAGGCCGAGACCGCGCTAAGATCAATGACGGCCCCACTATTTTCCCGAGGCTGCGACATGGGGCGCGCGCTTTGACGTTGTTGCAGCCGTTTCCAGCCGGGTGAATTATACCCGTCGACCTCTGCCGCACGGGCCTGAATTCCACCGCCCATACCAGCCGCGCCGTATCCGCCACCGTAAAGACCCGGTGGCGTCAATACATCCACATGGTCAGAAGGCAATTCGTCGATAAACCGGCTCGGCAGCGCCGATTGCCATTGCCCATAGACCCGACGGTTGGCCGCAAAGCTGATCGTGCACAATTCTTCGGCGCGCGTGATGCCCACATAGGCAAGGCGGCGCTCTTCTTCCAAGCCTTTGACACCGCTTTCATCCATTGATCGCTGGCTTGGAAACAGACCATCTTCCCAACCGGGCAGGAACACAGCCGGAAATTCCAATCCCTTGGCGGCGTGCAGCGTCATAATGGAAATCTTCGCGCCGCCATCATCCGACTCATTGTCCATGATCAACGAGACATGCTCCAGAAACCCTTGCAGATTCTCAAATTGCTCCAGCGCCTTGACCAATTCCTTTAGGTTCTCAAGTCGCCCGGGCGCCTCTGGTGTCTTGTCATTTTGCCACATCGTCGTGTACCCGGATTCGTCGAGGATCTGCTCTGCCAATTCCACATGGCTGATCTGCCCCGCCCGAACCATGGCACACCATCGGTCGAAATGATCAACCAGCTTGGCTATTTCAGTCTTCGCCTTGCCACCAAGCTCGCCCGCAGCCACCGCAAGCCGCGCCCCTTCCAGCAAAGAGACCCCATTGCCACGCGCCGCGCGTTGAATCGCTTGCTGCGCTTTATCGCCTGCCCCGCGCTTGGGCGTGTTTACAATCCGTTCGAACGCCAGATCGTCATCCGGGCTGGTGGCGACGCGAAAATAGGCCATCGCATCGCGAATCTCCATCAGTTCGTAGAACCGTGGGCCACCGATAACGCGGTACGGTAAACCAATCGTTAAAAACCGATCCTCAAACGCACGCATCTGATGAGAGGCGCGCACAAGAATCGCCATATGGTCAAGGCTGAAAGGACGCAGACCACGCGTCCCGCTTTGCATCGCCTCGACCTCTTCCCCGATCCAGCGCGCCTCTTCCTCGCCATCCCAATGACCGATCAAGCGCACCATTTCGCCCTCGCCCTTGTCGGTGAACAAGGTCTTGCCCAGCCGCCCCTTGTTGGCCTCGATCACCCCTGAAGCCGCCGCCAGAATATGCGGCGTCGAGCGGTAATTTTGTTCCAGCCGCACCACCGTCGCACCGGGAAAATCCTTTTCGAACCGCAGGATATTGCCGACCTCGGCCCCGCGCCACCCATAGATCGACTGGTCATCATCGCCCACGCAGCAGATGTTCTTATGCCCCGCCGCCAGCAATCGCAGCCATAAATACTGGGCGACGTTTGTATCCTGATACTCGTCCACCAACACATATTTGAACCAGCGCTGATATTGTTTCAGCACATCCTCATGGGTCTGGAAAATCGTCACCACATGCAGCAACAAATCGCCAAAATCCGTTGCATTCAGTTCTTTCAGGCGGGTCTGGTATTGGGCGTAAAGCTCTACTCCTCGCTGGTTAAACGCACTTGCCTCTCCCACAGGCACTTTGTCAGGCGTCCAGGCCCGGTTTTTCCAGTTATCAATGATCCCGCTCAACATGCGGGGCGGCCAGCGTTTTTCGTCGATCCCATTTACCACGATCAACTGTTTCAGCAGGCGCACCTGATCATCTGTATCCAAAATTGTGAAATTAGACTTAAGACCGACCAATTCGGCGTGGCGGCGCAATAATTTCACGCAAATCGCGTGGAACGTCCCAAGCCAAGGCATTCCCTCGACGGTCTGCCCCAGCAAACGCGCCACACGATTCTTCATCTCGCGCGCCGCCTTATTGGTAAACGTCACCGCCAAAATCTCATTCGGGCGCGCTTTGCCGGAATTAAGCAAATGCGCAATCCGTGTGGTCAGTGCCTTAGTCTTGCCGGTGCCGGCACCCGCCAGCATCAAAACAGGCCCGTCCAACGCCTCGACCGCCTTACGTTGCGCCGAATTGAGGTCGTCCATATACGGTGCAGGCCGCGCGGCCATTGCGCGCGCGGACAGGGACAGGGCTGCTGCGCCTTCAAAGGCATCGTTTTCGTCAAATCTGCTCATACGTTTCAGTCTAACGCGAGATTTAGTGCATGAAAAGCTATGTTCTTTAATTGTTCCGCAACATATTTACGTAATCCTCAACAAGTGCACAGCGATCATAACCACTGAGTGGAAAGGATATCCCGAGGATAGAAGAAATCTTTCAAAACATATCTTTTCGTTCCAAACCAACCTGCTAAAGATGCGACATGGATCTAGATCAGTCATACCCGTCAATCTCTGACTTGCGCGATCGCGCCCGTCGGCGGATTCCGCGCTTTGTTTGGGACTATCTTGATAGCGCCACAGGCAAAGAGGCCGCTTTGCAGCGCAACCGAGATAAGCTCGACGAAATTTTGTTCAATCCGGCGATTCTGTCGGGCGAAGTCACCGTCGATCTCAGCAAAAGCTTTTTGGGGCGCGACTATCCCCTGCCTTTCGGTATCGCACCCGTCGGTATGTCGGGGATGATGTGGCCGGAGGCTGAAAAAAACTTGGCGCAACTGGGTCGCGCCGAAAACATACCTTACGGCCTCTCTACAGTGGCCACTCAAACGCCTGAAACCATCGCCCCCCATTGCGGGGATGCGCGCTGGTTTCAACTTTATCCACCCCGTGATCCGGAAATTCGCAAGAATATGCTTGGACGGATCAAGGATGCCGGTTTTGACACGCTGATCCTGACCGCCGATGTGCCCGTTGCAAGCCGTCGTGAGCGCCAGCGCAAAGGCGGGATGAGTGTGCCGCCGAAGCTAACGCCGCGCATCCTTAGCCAAATCGCCCTGCGCCCTGCCTGGGCCATGGCCACGATGCAGCACGGCCTTCCGCGGATGCGCTTTATCGAAAGTTATACTGGTGCGGCAAGCGTTGCTACCTCGACCAAACACATGGGCTATCTGATCCGCACCTCTCCAGATTGGGACTATCTGCGCTGGATCCGCGACGCATGGGAAGGCCCGCTGATCGTGAAAGGCGTTTTGGTCCCGGAAGACGCCGTCCGACTGCGCGAAGAAGGTGTGGATGCTGCATGGGTCTCGAACCATGCAGGCCGACAATTCGATGCGGCGCCCGCCCCGATCGAGGTCTTGCCTGGTATCCGCGCCGCCGTGGGTCCGGATTACCCGCTAATTTTTGACAGCGGCATCTCTGGAGGCCTCGATATTCTTCGCGCCATCGCCTTGGGCGCCGATTTTGTAATGCTCGGCCGTGCCTTCCACTACGGTCTTGCCGCCTTTGGCCCAGCTGGTGCCGCCCATGTGGTACATATCCTGCGCGAAGACCTGAAATCGAATCTTGGACAAATGGGGCTTGCCGGATACGATGGATTAGCCGCTAGGTTGCGCTAGGCTTCCGCAATTCTAGGCCGTTTCCTTGCCATATTCATCTTGGCAAAAATACTCTGGGGGTATGGGGGCTAGCCCCCACCCTATTCAACCATGTCAGACCCCAATGCCCTGCGCATTTGCACAAATTTAGGGCAACTGCTGTTTAGGCAATCTGAAACACATGTCCGTCGTGCCAGATGAATAGTCCAATAAATTCAATTCAAAGGGCGTAAGACTCCCCAAGGTTCATCGTCCATTGCGCCCTCGCATCGTTGCCACCGCCTTTACGCGTCTGCATAATCACCGTACACGAATGCTGCACCTGCATCATTCCGGGGACGATATACATGTCAGACTTCAAGAAAATCCTGATTGCCAATCGCGGCGAGATCGCCATCCGGGTGATGCGCGCCGCTAATGAATTGGGCAAACGGACCGTGGCGGTCTATGCCAGCGAAGACAAGCTTTCCCTGCACCGGTTCAAAGCGGATGAGGCCTATCTGATCGGTGAGGATCTCGGCCCGGTCGCCGCCTACCTCAGCATCGAGGAAATCATTCGCGTCGCCAAGATGTGCGGTGCGGATGCGATCCATCCCGGTTACGGTTTGCTCTCAGAAAATCCCGATTTTGTAGAGGCTTGCACCGAGGCGGGCATCACATTCATCGGCCCGAAGGCCGATACAATGCGCGCGCTTGGCGACAAGGCCTCTGCCCGCAAAGTAGCGATCAAAGCCGGCGTACCAGTGATCCCGGCAACCGAGGTGCTTGGCGAGGATATGGACCTGATCGCCAAAGAGGCCGCCGAAGTCGGCTATCCTTTGATGCTCAAGGCCTCGTGGGGCGGCGGCGGACGTGGCATGCGGCCAATCAATGGCCCCGAAGAGCTAGAGGAAAAGATCCGCGAAGGGCGACGCGAAGCCGAGGCAGCGTTTGGCAATGGCGAGGGGTATCTTGAAAAAATGATCCTGCGCGCCCGCCACGTCGAGGTGCAGATTCTCGGCGACAACCAAGGCAATATCTATCACCTTTGGGAGCGGGACTGCTCTGTGCAGCGGCGCAACCAAAAAGTGGTAGAGCGCGCCCCTGCCCCCTATCTATCTGGTGCACAACGGGAAAAAATCTGCAATCTTGGCAAAAAGATTGCCGAGGCCGTCGATTACGAATGCGCGGGCACCATCGAATTCCTGATGGATATGGACACCGGAGAGTTCTTTTTCATCGAGGTAAACCCCCGCGTTCAAGTCGAACACACCGTCACCGAGGAAGTCACCGGAATCGACATCGTGCGCGCCCAGATCTTGCTGGCCGAGGGCAAATCCCTGATCGAGGCGACGGGCACCGCCAGTCAATACGACGTGAAGCTGGACGGCCACGCGATCCAATGCCGCATCACCACCGAGGATCCTGGCAACAATTTCATCCCCGATTATGGCCGCATCACCGCATATCGTGGCGCGACAGGCATGGGCATCCGCCTTGACGGTGGCACCGCCTACTCCGGCGCTGTCATCACACGCTATTACGACTCGCTCTTGGAAAAGGTAACCGCTTGGGCCCCCACGCCAGAGGCGGCGATTGCGCGGATGGACCGGGCTTTGCGCGAATTTCGCATTCGCGGCGTGTCCACCAACATCGCTTTTGTCGAAAATCTTTTACGCCACCCGATCTTTCTAAACTACGAATATCACACGAAATTTATCGACCAGACGCCAGAACTCTTCGACTTCAAGATCCGGCGTGACCGGGCGACGAAGATCCTGACATATATTGGTGACATAACCGTAAATGGGCATCCCGAAACCCTTGGCCGGGTGCGCCCGCCCCATGATTTACGCCTGCCCAAGGCCCCAAAGCCCAATGCAGATGGCGCCACGGCTGGCACCAAACAGATTCTCGAACAATTCGGCGCTCAGGCCGTGGCCGACTGGATGGCCGATCACAAACACCTCTTGATCACCGATACCACCATGCGTGACAGCCACCAGTCCTTGCTGGCCACACGGATGCGCTCGATCGACATGATCAACATCGCTCCGAACTATGCCGCTGATTTACCACAGCTTTTCTCGGTTGAATGCTGGGGTGGCGCGACCTTTGACGTGGCCTATCGGTTCTTGCAGGAATGCCCCTGGCAACGCCTGCGCGATCTGCGCGCGGCGATGCCCAATCTGATGACCCAAATGCTGCTGCGCGGCTCGAATGGGGTTGGCTACACGAACTACCCCGACAATGTGGTGCAAAGTTTTGTCACCCAAGCCGCCGAGACGGGTATCGACCTGTTCCGCGTCTTTGATCCGTTGAACTGGGTCGAAAACATGCGCGTAACGATGGATGCCGTCATCGAGAGCGGTAAGGTTCTGGAAGGATCTATCTGCTACACTGGCGATGTGATGGACCCGGATCGCGCCAAATACGACCTGAAATACTATGTAAAAATGGCGAAGGAGTTGAAAGACGCAGGCACGCATATCCTTGGCCTCAAGGACATGGGCGGCCTGTTGAAACCAGCGGCCGCGCGACTCTTGGTCAAGACGCTGAAAGAAGAAACCGGTCTGCCGATCCACCTGCATACCCATGACACCGCTGGCATCGCTTGTGCGACGATCCTTGCGGCGGCAGATGCAGGTGTGGATGCGGTCGATTGCGCGATGGATTCTCTGAGCGGCAACACATCACAGGCGACTTTGGGCACATTGGTTGAGGCGTTGAAGGGATCAAAGCGGGACACGGGCCTCGATATTGGCGCAATCCGCACGATCTCGAACTACTGGGAGGCCGTGCGCGGCCATTACGCGGCGTTTGAAAGCGGGCTGCAAGCGCCGAGTTCAGAGGTGTACCTGCACGAAATGCCGGGCGGGCAATTTACCAACCTCAAGGCGCAGGCGCGCTCCATGGGGCTGGAGGATCGCTGGCATGAGGTTGCCAAGACCTATGCTGATGTGAACCAGATGTTCGGCGATGTGATCAAAGTGACGCCGATTGCCAAAACCGTTGGCGATCTGACCCTGATGATGGTCAGTCAGGGCCTAAGTTGCGAGGATGTGTTGAATCCGGATACCGAAGTCAACTTTCCCGAAAGCGTGATCAACCTGATGAAGGGAAATGTAGGTCAGGCCCATGGCGGCTTTCCCAAAGACATCGTCAAAAAGGTGCTAAAGGGCGAAGAACCTATCACGGTGCGCCCCGGATCGTTGCTGGACCCTGCGGACATAGAGGCCACACGCAAAGCGGTCGCCGAAGAGCTGGGCGTTGAGATCGACAACGAGGACCTGAACGGGTATTTCATGTACCCCAAAGTCTTCACAGACTACCGGACCCGAAACGAACTCTACGGGCCGGTCCGGACCCTTCCCACCAAGACCTTCTTTTACGGTATGGAACCGGGCGAGGAGATCACTGCAGAAATCGATCCCGGCAAAACGCTGGAAATCCTGCTACAGGCCGTGGGCGAACCGCATGAAGACGGCTCTGTGCGGGTGTTCTTTGAACTGAACGGCCAGCCTCGGGTGGTCCGGGTGGTGGATCGCAAGGCGACGGCAAGTTCTGCTGTGCGACCCAAGGCAGAGCTTGGCAATGCCAACCATTTGGGCGCACCGATGCCCGGTGTGGTGGCTTCTGTCGCTGCGATTGTGGGTGCAAAAGTCAAGGCAGGCGACCTGCTGCTGACCATCGAGGCGATGAAGATGGAAACCGGGATGCACGCCGACCGCGATGCCGTGATCAAGGCGGTGCATGTCACACCGGGCGCGCAGATCGACGCCAAGGATCTGTTGGTGGAGTTCGAATAAAGCCACCAGTCACCAACACGTTATTCAGGATCGGGGGGGCCGTACAGATGCGGCCCCTTTTCAGCTCTTTCCCTCCTCCAGACTCGCTGGAGTCGAAGCATCGCTGGTAACTTGCCGATAAATCCACTAATGTGAGATTTCGCATTTCAACGGACATCTGGAACATGAACACAGACGCACCGCCCACCGCGCGGCCCCTTTTGGTGATCGGATGGCACGAATGCATCAGCCTTCCCGACCTTGGTCTGACGGATTTCGCGGTCAAAGTAGACACCGGCGCAAAGACCACCGCCCTCCATGCAGATTGCATCGAGGTCTTCACACGGGATCGCAAGAAATGGGTCCGTTTCGAGGCACCCCAGATCGGCGATGAGCCATCCCGTCTGTGCGAATTCCCGGTCTTTGCCAAGCGCGATATCACAAATACCAGCGGCACCCCGGAAACCCGCGTCGTGATCCGAACGCCGATGATTTTGGCAGGTCAGCGTTGGAAAATCGACATCTCACTCACCGATCGCGGGACCATGCGCTTTCCGCTGATCCTGGGGCGCCGCGCGCTCCGCTATCACAACATCGCCGTGCATCCGGGTAAATCCTACCTTGTCAGCACCCAACCCGATTTTGAGGGATAAGTTTTATGAAAATTGCTATGCTCGCCCGTAACCCGGAACTCTACTCGCACAAGCGCCTGAAAGAAGCCGCCGAAACACGCGGCCATACCCTTGATATCATTAACACTTTGCGCTGCTACATGAACATCGCCTCGCGTCGCCCCGAGGTTTATTACAACGGCGAAAAACTGGAGGGCTATGATGCGGTGATCCCACGGATTGGCGCGTCGATCACGTTTTACGGGATGGCGGTTCTGCGCCAGTTCGAGATGCAGGGTGTCTATCCGCTGAATGAAAGCGTCGGTATCGGGCGGTCGCGCGACAAGCTGCGCTCGATGCAATTGCTGGCCCGCGATGGAATCGGCCTGCCGGTGACGACCTTTGCCCATGACCCCAAACAGACCGAAGAGGTGCTGGAATTGGCGGGCGGCGCGCCCGTGGTGATAAAATTGCTGGAGGGCACACAAGGCATCGGTGTCGTTCTGGCGGACACCAACCGATCAGCCAAATCGGTGGTAGAGGCGTTTCGCGGCGCGGGCGTGAATATCCTGTTGCAGGAATTTATCAAAGAGGCCGGCGGCACCGACATTCGCGCCATTGTCATTGGTGGAAAGGTGGTCGCCGCCATGAAACGCACCGGGGCCGAGGGCGATTTCCGCTCTAACCTGCACCGGGGCGGATCGGCACAGTTGGTAAAACTCTCGCCCGAGGAACGCTCGACCGCGATCCGGTCTGCAAAGGCGATGGGCCTGAACGTCTGCGGTGTCGACATGCTGCGCGCCAATCATGGACCCGTAGTGATGGAGGTGAACTCTTCACCCGGTCTGGAAGGCGTCGAAAAGGCGACGGGTCTGGATATTGCGGGCATGGTCATCGAATACATCGAGAAAAGCGCAAAACCGAATGCGACCAAAACCAAAGGCAAGGGATGAAATCACGACCCGCTTTCGAAATTGCGGGGGCCACGGTTCCATCCGGCACCCGCAAGACCATCGAAATCCCGATCAGCACCCTGTCTGATCACACACCCGTCACGATCTCTGCCCATGTGATCCACGGGCGGCTGGCGGGGCCGACGATCTTTGTCAGCGCCGGCATTCACGGAGATGAAGTGATTGGCGTTGAAATCGTGCGCCGCCTGCTGCGCGCCAAGCCCTTGAATTCATTGAGAGGCACGCTGATCGTTGTCCCGATTGTGAACACCTTTGGGTTCCTCAACCACTCTCGCTATCTGCCCGACAGGCGCGACCTGAACCGTTGTTTTCCCGGCTCGCCTCATGGCTCTTTGGGGTCGCGGCTGGCCTATATTTTCCTGAACGAGATCGTCGCGCGCTGCTCTTTGGGGATCGACCTGCACTCTGCCGCCATTCACCGGATCAACCTGCCGCAGGTGCGCGTATCGGCCAACAACCGAGAGACCATGCGGCTGGCGCATATTTTTGGCGCGCCTGTGATTTTGACCAGCGCCCTGCGGGATGGCAGCCTGCGCCAAGAGGCCAAAAAGATCGGGGTTGACGTGCTGCTGTATGAGGCAGGCGAAGGCATGCGGTTTGACGAGATGTCGGTGCGCGCCGGGTTGGCCGGACTTCTGAGGGTGATGAAGGACGTGAACATGTTGCCCAAGGCGGGCATTGCCAAGCCCAAGGCAAAATCACAGGTCTGCGCCAATAGTCATTGGTTGCGCGCCTCTGGCGGTGGATTGCTGCGTATGTTCAAGGCAGAGGGAGATGTGGTCAATGTGGGCGATGTGGTTGCCGCAATCGCCGATCCCTTTGGCGAAGAAGAGGTGGAAATCGTGACGCCCTATGACGGCATTATCATTGGCCGGGCCATGATGCCGATTGTGCACGAGGGCGATGCCCTGTTTCACATCGCCGCCGTGAAATCAGGGGATGTGGCAGAAGCTGCCTTGGGCGATCTAACAGCCCAACTGGAAGAGGCACCACTGTTTGACGAGGATGAGATCATCTAACGCGGCAAGGACAACCGACCAGACATTTCGCATCGCCAATCCCGCAAAACCCCAGAGTTTCGCGGGATTGGCATCTCTTGGCTGGTCGGAAACGCGAAAAGGGACGCCGCGTGCACGGACTGTTTGCACGGACCGCTTGCACAGGTGGCCATATGGCTTTTCCCGCCCCTTAATGCAAACGCAGCTTTGCCTGATCCATCGCTTTCTGCACATGATCCAAATGAAACACTGACTTGGTCAGCACAAAACAGACCCCTGCCTGACGCGCTTTGTCCCACATAAAGGGCGAGGGCCAATCGCTAAACAAGACTACCGGTTTTTTGCGGTGTTTTGGGTTGTTGGCCAATTCCAACGCAAAATCTGCACCCATACCGTCGGGCAGATTGTTGTTTAAAAGGATCATGTGAAATTCGTAAGCTTCCAGCATCTCGCGAGCCTCTTGCAGTGTATTTGAAAAATATGGCTGCAGTTTTGGTCCGGAATGTGTCAAAGCGAGCGAAATCCGCTTTTGATCAAACTTGTTGTCTTCTACCACCAAACACGCACGCTTGGCGTGATACACATCGCTCTTACTTAATATTTGCATCTGTCCACCCCACGTAAATCCATGACCCTTCATGACATTAATGTGTTAAGAACTCGTCATCACCGCCATGATTGTGTCGGATAATGCAAAGGGCGGTTTTCGGGTATCCGCCACTTTGCGATGCGCGCGAAACCTAACCATCCTCATTGCAAAGTTCCGCATCCATGTGGTGCCACAGTTCAGGGGCGTGGAGAGGATGACATTGTCCCGACACAGCGCAAAGCCGTGTAAACAGGTCCAGATTATCGCCCCTGATCCCGATTGGCCCGCCCCGCCAGACCGCAAGGCCCGTTGACGCCCGCACCGATCGCACATTAGGGTCCGGCACCTCAGAACAGGGACGCGCGATATGTATCTTGGCTTGGATCTTGGCACTTCGGGGCTTAAGGCGATTTTGACCGATGAAACCGGCACCGTGATCGCCACGGCAGAGCATAGCTATCCCAACCCGCATCCCCAAACTGGTTGGTCCGAACAAAACCCCGCCGATTGGATCACCGCCTGCGAGACGGCCTTTGACGACCTCAGCGCGCAGGCCCCCCATGCATTCAGCGATCTACGCGGGATCGGCCTCAGCGGGCATATGCACGGCGCGACCCTGATCGACGCGGATGACACCGTGCTGCGTCCCTGCATCCTTTGGAACGACACCCGTGCCGCGCACGAGGCCGCGTGGCTGGACGCCCAGCCCGACATGCATGCGATCACCGGCAACATCGTCTTTCCCGGCTTCACCGCGCCCAAGCTGCTTTGGCTGGAAACCCATGAACCTGCCCTCTTTGCCAAGATCGCCAAGGTTCTGCTGCCAAAAGATTATCTGCGCCTCTGGCTGACCGGGAGCCATGTGGGCGATATGTCTGACAGTGCGGGCACCTCTTGGCTGGATGTAGGCGCGCGCGACTGGTCGGCGCAGGCGCTTGCCACGGGCCACATGCGCCGCGATCAGATGCCGTCGCTGGTCGAGGGCAGCGCCGCCAGCGGCGAGATGCGCGAAACCCTGCGCGCCCGCTGGGGCCTGCAAAACCCGGTCGTCGTTGCAGGGGGTGCCGGCGACAACGCCGCCGCCGCCTGTGGGGCTGGCTGTTTTTCCGAAGGTCAGGGCTTTGTTTCGCTGGGCACCTCGGGCGTGCTGCTGGCCGCAAAGGACAGCTATGCGCCCGACGCGGCTTCTGCCGTGCATACTTTTTGCCACGCGGTGCCCGGTCGCTGGTATCAGATGGGCGTGATCTTGGCGGCCACCGATTGCCTCAACTGGCTGTCGCGCACCCTTGGGCAAGACCCGGTCACCCTGATCAACCAACTGCCCGAAACGATCTCTGGCCCCTCAAACCTGATGTTTCTGCCCTATCTGTCCGGCGAGCGCACACCCCATAACGACGCCACACTGCGCGGCGGCTTTATCGGCCTCGACGTGGCGCACAGTGCCACCGATATGACCCAAGCCGTGATCGAAGGCGTCAGCTTTGCCCTGCGCGACTGCCTTGGCGCACTCAGCGGCACGGGGACCACCCTGACCTCGGTTATCGCCATGGGCGGTGGCGCACGCTCGCATTACTGGCTGGAAACCCTCGCCAGCACCCTTGGCATGCCCCTTTCGATCCCAGCAGACGGCGAGTTCGGGGCCGCCCTTGGGGCCGCCTGCCTCGGCATTGCCGCCAGCACCTCCGCCAGGCTGGCCGACATCATGACCCCGCCAAAGATCGCCGATACCATCGCCCCCCGCGCAGATCTGACGGAACGTTACGAGGCGCGCTACCAAACCTACCGCGCGCTTTATCCCGCACTGAAAGCCGCACAAGGCTGACGCCGAACCCCTCGTTCATCTTGGCAAAAATACTCCGGGGAGGTCTGGAGGGGCTGGCCCCTCAAGCCTGTCCATCTTGCACAACAAATGGACCCTAAAAGAGACCTACTTTCCGATCTCATTCACACAAAGCTCTGAAATCTGCTCGATCCCAAAGGCCGCAGCGCCCTTGGCCCACATCAAATCGCCCCAGCCATGCACGCGGATTTCCGGCATCGGCGCGTCAACCTGCATCACCAGTTGCGCGACCTCCGCCAGCATACTGGGCGCGCACAAAGGATGCGCAGAGGTATTGCGGCTGGCGATGATCAGCCGCTCGGGATCAAAGATATTTACCAGATTGGCCAGCCCCATCGCAAACAATCTGCGCGCCTGATCAAACACGGCGCGTGCCATCGGATCGCCGTCCTGCTCTGCATGACCAAGCGCCGCGATGCTGGCATAGGGCGTCTCGCCCGCCTCATTGGCCGCGCGCAAGAGGGCATATTCCCCGGCATAGGCCTCTAAACAGCCCCGTTGACCGCATTGGCACAACGCCCCATCCGCATTCACCTTGATGTGGCCAAACTCCGCCCCGCAGCCGCGACTGCCCCGATACAGCTTGCCGCCGATGACGATGCCCATCCCGATGCCATGCTCTATCGTGACCACGACGAAATTCTCGAAATTCCGCCCCTCGCCGAACAAATGCTCTGCCTTGGCGACAAGATTGGCGTCATTCTCGATGAACACCGGAAAGGGTGCCAGACGGCCCAGCACAGACCCCAGATCGACGTTCCGCTCTGTGAGGGACGAGGACCAATGGACAAAGCCCCGCTTGCCATCCACCTGCCCCGCAAGTCCGATCCCTATCCCCGAAATATCGTCGATATTTCGCTCATAATGCGCACAAGCCCCGCGCACCGCTGCCAGAATATTCTCGGCCAGAACCTCAGCGCTCGACCGGATCGCAGGCAGAGGATAGTCGAACTCACCAATCTGATGCCCCTCAAAATCCGTCAGCAAAACCGTGATCCCGCGCGCCGCCACATTTAGCCCTGCGATCAGCTTGAACGCGCCGCGCAATTTCAACGCCTCGCGCGGACGGCCCCGTTTGGCGCCAATCGGCACGTCATCGGGTGTGATCGGCTCTATCGCGCCCGCGGCCAGCAAGTCGGCGGTGATGGCGGTGACCGTGGCGGGGCTAAAGCCGGTCTGTTTGGAAATATCGATCCGCGCGATCTGCCCGGCCCGGCGGATCGCGATCAACACCAGCAACCGCCCCGCGCTGCGCGCGTCTCCGGACGACGCGACCATCCCGCCCGGGGAGGAAGGCTTGGCTGGCTTGACAGCACGGGTCAGGGACTGCGCCGCAGGGGCTTTGGGATTATGATTCATCGAACCTGTCATTTCGAGTTATTTTGACAGATAAAATATATTAAGCTATCGCTTTATTCAGTCCCCGCCTCCAGCCTACGGAAGGGTTTTTGCGGATCCTCACGGGCACCACCCAAGTCGCAGTCATGCGGCCAACGGACACAGAAAAAAGAAAGACGTCACAGATGAGCACTGGTTTTTTTGACGGCATCGCTCCGGTAAAGTTTGAAGGGGCCGACAGCGCCGACCCGATGGCCTATCGCCATTATGACCCCACAGAAATGATCCTGGGCAAGACCATGGCAGAGCATCTGCGCTTTGCCGTGGCCTGGTGGCACAGCTTTGCATGGGAAGGTCAGGATCCCTTTGGCGGGCAGACCTTTGAACGCCCGTGGCATCCTCAGGACGATATGGGCCGCGCCAAACTCAAGGCCGACGTGGCGTTCGAGATGTTCGATATCCTGAACGTGCCGTACTTCTGCTGGCATGACGCCGACATCCGCCCCGAGCAGGGCAATTTTGCCGATAATCTGGCGACGCTCGACGAGATCACAGACTATATGGGTGAAAAGATGCAGGGGCGTGAGATCGGCTGTCTCTGGGGGACGGCCAATATGTTCAGCCACCGCCGCTGGATGTCGGGTGCGTCGACCAATCCGGACCCGGATGTCTTTGCCTTTGCCGCCGCCACGGTAAAAGGATGCATCGACGCCACGCACAAGCTGGGCGGTCAGAACTATGTCTTGTGGGGCGGGCGCGAGGGCTATGAGACGCTGCTGAACACCGACCTTGGGGCCGAGTTTGACCATATGGGCCGCTTTCTGAATATGGTCGTCGATTACAAGCACAAGATCGGCTTTGCGGGCACAATTCTGGTCGAGCCAAAGCCGCAGGAGCCGTCAAAGCACCAGTATGATTTCGACGCCGCAACCTGCATCGGGTTTCTGCGCAAATACGGGCTGGAAGGCGAGGTCAAACTGAACCTCGAACAGGGTCACGCGATCCTTGCCGGGCATTCATTCGAGCATGAGATCGCCGTGGCCGCGGCCGAGGGGATGCTGGGCTCGATCGACATGAACCGCAACGATTATCAGTCGGGCTGGGACACGGATCAATTCCCAAACAACGTGCCCGAGGTGGCGCTGGCCTATTACCATATCCTCAAGGCGGGCGGTCTGGGCACGGGGGGCACAAACTTTGACGCCAAGCTACGCCGTCAATCGCTGGATGCCGAAGATCTGATTGCAGGCCATGTGGGGGCCATGGACATCTGCGCGCGCGGGCTGAAGGCAGCGGCGGCGATGATCGAGGATGGCGGGTTGGAAGAGGCTTTAAGCGCGCGCTATGCCGGGTGGCAGAGCGACAGTGCCAAGGCGATGCTGGACAGCGATCTGGACAGCATTCAGGCGCGGGTGCTAAGCGAGGCGATAAATCCGCAGCCAAAGTCCGGACGGCAGGAAATCCTGGAAAATTATGTGAACAGGTTTGTGTAGCGAGGGTTTTCGTCGAATTTGCAAAGCAAATCCGACGAACCGGGGGCTCTGCCCCCGGACCCCCGAGGTATTTTGGGCCAGATGAAGATAAAAGGCGGCGGGTCGTTTGGGGATCAGCCGCCTTTTTTTGTGCAGGCGCTTTTATGCTGCATCCCGCTTGGGGTTTTTGCCCATGATGATCATCGACAGGATATCGTCTTCGGTGACATCCTCGATCCTCTCTGTGCCGATCAGTTGACCGTTTTTCATCACGGAAACACGGTCGCAAAGATCCATCATTTCGCGGGTGTCATGGCTGATCAGGAAGATGCCGAGGCCCTGCGCCTTCAGTTCCTTGATCAGATCCGCGACCATGGCCGTTTCATGCACACCCAAGGCCGCAGTGGGTTCGTCCATGATCAGGATGCGCGCGTTGAAATAGACGGCGCGCGCGATGGCGACCGACTGGCGCTGACCACCGGACAGCGAGCGCACCGGCTCTGAAAAGCGTTGAAAGTTGGGGTTGAGCCGCGCCATGATCTTGCGCGATTCCGCCTCCATCTTGGTGTCATCAACCAGACCAAAGCGGGTTGTGATCTCGCGCCCCAGAAACAGGTTGCTGGCCGCGTCCAGATTGTCCGACAGGGCGAGAGTCTGATAGATGGTCTCGATGTTGTATTTGCGCGCATCACGCGGGCTGCGGATGTCGACCTTTTTGCCATCCACATAGATTTCGCCGCTGTCCTTTTGATAGGCCCCGGCGAGGATCTTGATCAGGGTGGATTTGCCTGCGCCGTTGTGGCCCAACAGGCCCACGACTTCGCCCGGCATCACGTCGATGGACACGTCGTCCACCGCTTTGATCCCGCCGAAATTGATCGAAATATTGCGCATTTCCAAAAGAGGCGTGGTCATCAGCGTTCTCCCGTTCTACGGCGATAGAGGATGTCGATCCAGACCGCGAGGATCAGAACGCCCCCCACGATCATGTTCTGCAAGGGGCTGTCGACGCCGACCATGCCCATGCCAGACACCAGCGCTTGCATGATGAAGGCGCCAAGGATCGCGCCATAGATCGTGCCGACCCCACCGGCCAGCGCCGTGCCCCCGATGACCGCCGCTGCGATCACGCGCAACTCGTCCAACTCGCCCAGTGAGCTGCCGGCGGAGCCAAGACGCGCCGACGCGATAACGCCAGCAATGGCGGTCAGAGCGCCCATCAGGGCAAAGACCTTGACCGTCAGCAGGCGCGTGTTGATGCCCGACAGCTCTGCCGCATCAGGGTTGCCGCCCATGGCAAAGATATAGCGACCAAAGCGGGTTTTCTTGGCGATCACCGTCATGGCAATGGCCACCGCCAGCACAATCAGCACCGAGATGGGAAAGCCATAGGCCTCTGTATAACCCTCGGGCATTTCCAGTCCCCCGGCCTTGAAGCGGCGTTCCAGGATACGCGAGGGCACCAGATAGGCGTTCATGATCGCCGTGATCCCGCAGATTGCCCCCACAAGGACCGCGCCCAGCGCATATTCCGCCCAAAGCGGCTTGACCGCGAAGTTATGTGAAATGTAGCTGCGCCGCGTGTTGATCAGGAAAAAGACCGTCAAGGCAGAGCCGACAAGCGCGAGGATCCAGCTGGCTGTCACACCGATGGTGCCCGTGGCCCCGCCCAGCATCACAAAACTTGGATCAAGCGGGGAAATCGTCGTGCCCTTGGACACCCACCACGCGCCGCCGCGCCAGATCAGCAGACCGCCAAGCGTGACGATAAACGACGGGATGGCCAGATAGCCGATCAGCCAGCCTTGCAGACCACCAATCGCGGCCCCCATCAGAACGCCGACCGTAACGGTGATGACCCAGATCGCGGGGCTGCCAAAGCCAAAGATATCCGGCAGGATCTGCGCCTGAATGACGCCCATGACCATGCCCACCATGCCCAACAGCGAGCCAATCGACAGGTCGATATTGCGCGTGACGATAACAAACACCATGCCCGTCGCCATCACCGCGACAGAGGCGGTTTGCAGCGTCAGGTTAAACAGGTTGCGCGGCGTCAGAAATGTGCCGCCCGTGGCAATGTGAAAGACCAATGCGATCAGAACAAAGGCACCAACCATGCCCAGCAATCGCTTGTCGATCTGCATTGTTTTGATTATTTTCCCAAATCCGTTGGACATCGGCTCCCCTCCCAGAGAACTGGCCAGTCACCTGACCTCGGATCTTCTTGCGAGATCCGTTGGTAAAAAAGGCCCCACCCGCCACGGCAGATGGGGCCTGTCGTCGTCAGATCCGCTTATTCGCAGACAGCAACGCCCGAGACGCCCTGACACAGAACGTCCTTGGAGATCCAGCCAGCTTCCAGAACGAGGTTCAGGTTGTCTTTGGTGATTGGCAGAGGGGCCAGCAGCATAGAGCTGACATCAACGCCACCGGGCGAAGTAAAGGTTGCCGCACCTTCGATGTCCGCCAAAGCCGTGCCACCGGCCAGAGCAACAGCGATCTCACCGGCATTTCGGCCCAGTTCGCGGCTATCTTTCCAAACCGAAACGGTCTGTGTGCCCATGGCGACGCGGTTCAGCGCAGCATGATCGCCGTCCTGACCAGAGACGGGGATACCGTCCATGCCCTGTGCCGCCAGAGCGGCAACAACGCCACCGGCCATGCCGTCGTTGGAGGAAATGACCGCGTCAACTTCGTTGTTGGTCTGGGTCAGGATCTGCTCCATGTTGCGCTGTGCGTTGGCAGGCTGCCAGCCATCTGTGTAGGTTTCGCCCACAATGGTGATGTCACCGGCATCGATTGCCGCCTGCAGCACTTCTTGCTGACCGCCGCGCAGGAAGTCAGAGTTAGGATCGGTTGGCGAGCCCTTGATCATGACGTAGTTGCCTTCTGGCTGCAGCGCGAACACAGCAGCGGCCTGCATCCGGCCCACTTCGACGTTGTCAAAGGTCAGATAAAAGGCGCGGGGATCTTCGATCAGGCGGTCATAGCCGATCACAGGAATGCCAGCTGCGGCAGCCGCGTCCAGAGCGGGGCCAATCGCGCCGCCGTCTTGTGCCAGAATGATCAGAGCATCGACGCCCTGCGTGATCAGGCTTTCCACATCGGCCAACTGTTTGGTCGCAGAGGACTGCGCGTCTGCGGACAGGTAGGTGGCACCAGCGGCCTCAAGCGCGCTCAAGATCGCGGCTTCGTCGGTCTTCCAGCGCTCTTCCTGAAAATCGGACCAGCTGACGCCAACGCTGATGCCATGGCTGCCAGCAAAGGCGGCACTGAAGGTAGCGACAGTCATCGCTGTCGCAAGAAGCATTGTTTTTTTCATAGAATATCCTCCCAAAAGTCACGGCGATACCAGCCGCTATGGCGGTCTTCGCCAACGCGAAAATAAGACAGGGATCGTTTTATTTTGTCAACTAAATTAAATTAAGTTTCCGATTGCCAAGGCGCGGGTTATCGGGTCAATTTCTGATCCAATGCCCAATTTATCAGCCTCTAGCCTGCCAACAACCGCCGATCACACCGCTGCGCCAAAAGGAATGTTGACAATGTCTTGCGCCCATTTAATCGATTCTCTCGGCTCACGCGGCGCATGTGAGGCCCGACGCTTTGCCTGGTCTCACCAAACCGGATTCTCCCTGAAACTGGGTGTGCTTAGCGCATTCCTGCTGACATCCGGCATGGCTCTGGCCGAGCCGCAGTTCATCGACCGTTCCGGCGATCTGCCCATAGAGCACATCTATGCCGGCGGGTGGGAGCATTTCGTGGGCGGTGGTGTCGCGCTCTTTGATTGCAACGGGGATGGGCGGATTGACCTCTTTGCCGCCGGGGGTGATCGTCCAGCCAGTCTGCTGGTCAATATCTCGGAACCGGACGGCGCGCTTGCGTTCAAAGTCGGGAAGACCCCTACGATTCTCGACACCACGGGGGCCTATCCGCTGGACATCGACAGCGACGGGGTGATGGACCTGATGGTGCTGCGCAATGGCGCGAACCAATTGTTGCGTGGCACCAGTGACTGCCATTTCGAGGACGCCACCGCCGCCCTGACCCTGCCGCAGGACGAACGCTGGTCGACGGCGTTTTCCGCCCTTTGGGAGCCGGGGCAAACCCTGCCAACGTTGGCAATCGGCAACTATGTGGATGCCACCGATCCCAAGGGTCCGTTTGGCACCTGCGACACCAATTGGCTGATCCGGCCCGAGGGCGCCACCTATGGCGCGCCTCTATCGCTGGATCCCGGCTTTTGCCCCCTCTCGATGCTGTTTTCTGACTGGCGGCGCGATGGCCACCCGCTGCTGCGTGTCTCGAACGACCGGCAGTATTATGTGCGCGACGGGTATGAACAGATGTGGTCGCTGGATCCGGTAAAGGAATGGGGCGCGGCAGAGGGCTGGGCCTCGCTGCGCCTCTGGGGGATGGGGATCGCCAGTCAGGATGTGACCGGCGATGGCCTGCCCGATGTGATGCTGACCTCGATGGGCGACCAGATGCTGATGGCAAACACCGGCGCGGGCTTCGCCACCGTGCCCTATGCCACCGGCACCTTCGCGCATAAACCCTATCTGCCGGGCGACGGGCGGCCCTCGACCGGCTGGCACGCAGAATTTGGCGATATGGACAATGACGGGCTGGTCGATCTGTTCATCGCCAAGGGCAATGTGGACCAGATGCCGGGCATGGCGATGGAGGACCCCAACAACCTGCTGATGCAGAGCGGCGATGGCACATTCGAGGAAAAGGGCGATGTGGCGGGAATTGCCACAACGGCGCGCGGGCGGGGGGCGGGTCTGGTGGACCTAAACAACGACGGCCTGCTGGATATTGTCGTCATTAACCGTCGTGCGCCGTTGGAGATCTGGCAGAATGCGACGCAGGACAGCGGCAACTGGCTGGCGCTCGACCTGCACCAGAACGGCGCAAACCCGCGCGCTGTGGGGGCCTTTGTCGAGCTGCGTATCGGCGGGCGCGTGCAAACCAAAGAACTGACCATCGGAGGCGGGCACGTCAGCGGCCAGGCCGCGCCGCTGCACTTTGGCCTTGGCACCGCGTCAGAGGCAGAAGTGCGGGTGATCTGGCCGGATCAGACCGCAACGCCGTGGCGCGTGATCCGGGCCAATCAGCAGACCCGGATCACCAAAAACACACCTTAGCCCAGAACTTCGGCCACCGAATCCTTCAGCTTGCCCGCGACCTCATCCGCCTCGTCCTGCGTCAGGCAAAACGGCGGCGCAAACCCAAGGATATCGCCCTGCGGCATGGCCCGGCTGATGACGCCCCGGCTGCGCATGGCGGCGGCCAGTTTCGCGCCTGTGCTCTGGCTTGGCTCAAAGAACGTGCGGCTGTCGCGGTCCTCGACAAACTCGACCGCGCACATCAACCCCTCGCCGCGCACCTCGCCCACATGGGCGTGATCACCGACCGCCTCGACCAGTGCCGCCTTGAAATAGGTGCCCATCTCGCCCGCGTTCTGCACAAGGTTCAACGCGTCCAGCAGTTTCAGGTTCGCAACCCCGGCAGCGGCACAAATCGGATGCGCCGAATAGGTCCAGCCGTGGCCGATGGGGCCAAACTCGTCGGTGCCCTGTTCCAGAACTTTCCAGATCTTGTCGCCCACAACCGAGCCGGACAATGGCGCATAGGCCGACGTCAGCCCCTTGGCGATGGTTATGATGTCAGGCTTGATGTCGT
>ERZ887830.633-NODE-633-length-21811-cov-13.146029_pt1 | contig 21811 bp, 19 predicted proteins | sample MGYA00521101_ERZ887830 | MGnify/ENA primary metagenome ERZ887830 (study PRJEB32303, sample SAMEA104408592) | aquatic metagenome | biome: Marine water; feature: Pelagic; material: water | place: Baltic Sea | collected 2014-06-05T16:38:00 | depth 1,762 m ... | reverse complement strand
GCCCGTGTTGGCGAACTGGAAGCAACCCAGTTCTCCACCACCACCAAGCTCAAGGCAAAAACTGTCTGGGTGATGGGTGGCACGCAGGCCAAGGGAGACAACTACAAAGCAGAGAGCAAAAAATCGGAAGGTCAGCGGTCGGCCTACAACGCTGAGTACGGAGCTTTCTCCTTCAGCTACGACCTGCGCCTTGGCCTGAAGACCTCCTTCACTGGCAAGGATCTGTTGTACACCCGCATGCGCGCGGGCAACATGGGCGACGACAGTGTTTGGGACGGCAACGGCGTTAGCTTGAACAAGCTCGACACGGCAGCCCCTGGCGGCAACCTTGTTGAAATTGATCGTCTGTATTACCGCTTCCCACTCGGCGAAGGCTTCACGGTGCAGGCGGGTCCGTTAACTCGTAACACCGAGATGATGGGCTACAAGGCGTCGGCCTACGCCAAAGGCGGTCAGAAAGTTTTGGACTTCTTCGGAGGATCCTTGGGCGTCCCCGGCGTTTGGAACAAAGAGACCGGCGGTGGCTTCGGTCTGATGTATTCCAATAAGAAGAACGTCGACAAAGGCGACGCTTACTTCACCGTCGCAGCGAACTACGTCGCTGACTCCGGCGAAGCGAATGACAGCAACCCCAACACGGGTGGCTTCATGACCGACAACTCCGAGGGCAACATCACCTCACAACTTGCCTATGGCAACAAGCAGTGGGGTCTGGCAGCTGGTTACCGCTATGGGCAGTGTGGAGCCAAGTTCCGCACCGGCACTGAGTATGCGAAGTCCGGCAAGTGGGGCACGCCCTGCACCGTCACCAACAAAAACGGCGAGGACGTACGTAGCGGCGCAGACAGCCACAGCTGGTCTTTAAATGCCTTCTGGCGTCCTGAAGACTCTGGTTGGATGCCTTCAGTCAGTGCCGGTGTGGGTGCGTCGTACTTGAACGGCAACTCTGCCTGGGAAAACAACACCAGCAAGCGCGAGATGGCGAGCTGGATGGTGGGTCTCACCTGGAACGATGTGTTCATGGAAGGCAACGCCCTTGGCGCCGCCGTTGGTCAGCCTCAGTTCGTGACTGAGGTCGACAACAATGGCGGTGACGACGTCGATGATTCGAACTACGCGATGGAGCTTTGGTACAAGTTCCAAGTCACCGATAACATCTCTGTGACACCCGCGGTGTATTGGTTGTCTCGCCCCTACGGCGACGACACCCAGAACTTCAAAGGCAACGACAAGTCCCTGGGAGTTTTCGGTGGCTTAATTCAAACCACCTTCAAGTTCTGATTCGACAAGCATCCGCTTCAGTTCAGACGATTGACCCAAGCGCCCTCCGGGGCGCTTTTTTTGTCAACGCAAATAACAAGTAAGGGCAACAAAATATTCAATGACTCAATTGAATCGAAAAAGAAATTATGATCGACTGACAGTCAGTCGACTGGAAGCCATGATACAAAAGAAACGATCAATTTGATTGCTCAATAACAAGGACATCGGAGGGGGAAGAGTGAATTATTTCATTCTTTAATCAAGACAACATCATTAGCAAATCAAGGCCCCCAAAACAAACAACAATCGAGAGGTTAAGCGTGGGTTAAGCAACCACTGAACAAGAATAGACGGCTAAAGTGTCTGAGCAGATCGTTTCACTCCCTAGTGGAATTCCTAGCGATGGCCAAATCAGCATGACCACGAACTTTTTCGACATTTCTGATAATCCTCGCGTACTGGTCCTGGAAGACAACATCGCAACAGAAGATTCACTGTGCAACGTACTCAACGATGAAGGTTTTTTAACCACGGCCGCCAATGCTAAAAACGCTAGGGATTTATTAAAGCAAGACGTTTTTGAGCTAATTATTTTAGATCGAAAATTAAAAGGGCTGAACTGCTTCGACCTATGCAGAGAGCTTAGGATGAAGAACATTCAATCCATCATTCTTATCATCAATGATGAGAATGTAGAGTCCGATTGCGTTTTAGGCCTTGAGGTGGGAGCCGACGACTATCTCGTTAAGCCATTTGGCAATCGGGAATTCGTTGCACGGTGTCGAGCCATGTTGCGCAGACACCCCTTGAGTCGATCATTACTGGACAAATTTGAATGTTGCGATCTGGAGCTTATTCCTGAGGAATGTAGGGCCACCAGAGCTGGAAAAGACCTCAAACTTTCACCCAAAGAATATAAGCTCTTGGAATTATTTATTCAGAATCCAAAACGAGTTTGGAGCAGAGATGATTTAATTGATCAAATCTGGGGGATTAATTACATAGGCGACAGAAAAACAGTCGACGTACATATTCGCTGGTTACGTGAAAAGATTGAAGCCAATCCTTCAGATCCAACCAAATTGTCTACGGTGCGAGGGTTTGGATATCGCTTTTGCTAACCAAAGCTGGGGCAATTCATCAGACCCCAACAAAAAAATCATTTAAATTGTCTCTTGGGTAAATGTTTCACAATAATTCTTTGGTCTTTATCGTGTAGCAACCAACCCTGATCTTTGAGAATACCCATCACCCTCGTAACTGTCACGCGAGTGGTGCTCAGAGCATTGGCAATTTCCTGATGCGTGAGTCGAAGCGTGAGCAGGAGTCCCTGTTCACAGGGTTGGCCGTAATCTTGAACAAGCAACTCAAGCAGACCGCAAACCCGATTTTGTACTCCCCGCAGACCTAACAGGGAAATAAAAGCCTCTGATTGACGATGCCGATTGATCAGACAATGCATCAAGTTGACACTCAAATGAGGAGTTGATGTAATTTCATCCATTGATATGCACAACAGATCGCAATCACTCAAGGTCTTGGACTCGCAGAGTTCGAGATCTGTGAATGGTTCTCCAAAGCAATGATTTGGACCTAATATCCCAAGTAAGGTGTCTTCTCCCTGCTCATTGAGACAACTCAACTTGATCATTCCTCGCACCACGATCCAGACATGATCAGGCAACAGAGGGATCGAAGAACCAGCAATGAAATGAACAATATTTCGACGTTGATAACTATTTTCTAGATCGCCAAGAAAATCATTTGCGCTGTTTGGAGTGAAAACCATTCAAAAGCTCCTGAGCTGCACCGAAGTTAGGCAACATGATGCGTGCAAGGACTAAGAGCAAGCAATCATCGGGTTAAGAACCTGACAGCTGTCCCACGCACAGGACTTCCTGATCCAAGCAGAAGATATCAAAAGCTTCTCTTATCGATAAGATCTAAATGAGTTGTATCAATACGATACTTTATTCAGAAGCAACGTACAATCAAAATCTAGAGCATCAATCTGGTGATGATGCCATAACAGATCCAAAACCTTAACCCAACCTGAACTAAACCCAGCAGGAGTTTGAGTTTTAATAGAGAGATTCATAGTTTTAGATTCGATGCGGGTTGGCATTAATGGTTTTGGTCGAATAGGTCGACTCGTCTTTCGCGCTCTTTGGGGTCGTCCAGGCATCGAAATCGTACTTGTCAATGACTGCGCCGGTGATGCTGCTGCAGCCGCTCACCTTCTTGCATTTGATTCTGTACATGGCCGTTGGACACCATCCATCGAAGCGAACACAGCAGGTTTTTTAGTCGACAACCACCAGGTGCGATATAGCTGCGAAAGTGATCCAACTGTGGCTCCCTGGCATGAGACAGGAGTTGAGATGCTGCTGGAGTGCAGTGGACAATTTAAAAAAGCAGAAATACTCGAATCAATCTTTGAGAAAGCAAAGCTAAAACAGATTGTGGTGGCCTGTCCGGTGAAGGGACATATCAACGATATAGAGATCTTAAATATTGTTTATGGTGTGAATCATCATCGCTATGACCCGGGTTATCACCGGGTGATCACAGCTGCTTCCTGTACAACCAATTGTCTAGCCCCAGTGGTGAAAGTCGTTCACGAAAAATTTCGAATAAAGCATGGCTCGATTACAACTCTGCATGATGTGACGAATACGCAGCTAGTCGTGGATGGATTTCATAAAGATCTACGGCGGTCCCGTTCCTGCATGCAGAGCTTGATCCCAACAACCACCGGTTCGGCGAAAGCCATCAGCATGATCTTTCCTGAATTAGAAGGAAAGCTCAATGGCCATGCGGTCAGGGTTCCTCTTCTCAATGCCTCCTTAACGGATGCGGTGTTTGAACTTGAGCAAGACGTCACTGTGCAGGAGGTGAATGATGCCTTCGAGGCTGCTGCCAATGGAGAACTCCATGGAATCCTTGGATACGAAACACGTCCGTTGGTGTCGGTGGACTACGTCAACGACAGTCGCAGCGGCATCATCGATGCTCTCTCCACGATGGTGGTGAACAAGACACAAATTAAGGTTTATGCCTGGTACGACAACGAGTGGGGATACAGCTCCCGCATGGCAGATCTTGCCTGTCATGTTGCCGAAAATCTAGGACTATGAATTTATCCCCGTTAAAGCAATACGGCATCGTCACTACAAATTATTGGGCATTCACGCTCACTGATGGAGCCATGCGCATGCTGGTTCTGTTCCACTTCCATGCCCTCGGCTACTCGACACTAGAGATTGCTTTTTTATTCTTATTTTACGAATTCTTTGGTGTTCTTACCAACCTGTATGGCGGATTAATTGGTGCTCGATATGGATTACGCCTAACCCTATGGGTTGGAACATGTCTCCAGATTCTGGCATTGTTGATGCTGATACCAGTGTCTAGCAGTTGGCCAAAAGTATTAAGTGTGGTCTACGTGATGATGGCTCAGGCCATCAGTGGTATCGCGAAAGATCTCAACAAAATGAGTGCAAAGAGTGCTATCAAAACTGTTATTTCCGAAACCCCAGAAAATCTTCAAGTTGGAGAAAAAAGACTGTTTAAATGGGTTGCGATCCTCACTGGGTCAAAGAATGCCCTAAAGGGAGTCGGTTTTTTTCTTGGTGGCTTACTGCTCATGTCGATGGGATTCAATTCGGCCATGGGGTGGATGGCAGCCGGCTTGGCAATGGCATTAATCCCCACACTGGTTCTCCCGGGGCAGATGGGCAAAATGAAAGTCAAGCCATCATTGTCATCAATCCTGTCTAAGTCTCAAGGAATCAATGTTCTCTCCTTGGCACGTTTCTTCCTGTTCGGCGCTAGGGACGTGTGGTTCGTTGTGGCATTACCGGTGTTTTTGGAGGAAGCGCTGGGCTGGAACTTCTCAGAAATCGGCGGATTCCTGGGGCTTTGGGTGGTGGGGTACGGGATCGTCCAAGCCTCAGCACCGACCTTGCGACGATTCTGGGGACAAACTCAATCTCCTGGTGCCTCTGCCCTGCAGTTCTGGAATGCCTTATTAACAGCAGTGCCGGCTCTTTTAGCTATTGCGCTCTGGCGCGAGGTGGATGTATCGATTGCGATTACCGCTGGTTTAACTCTGTTCGGAGTGGTCTTTGCCATGAACTCTTCGATTCATTCGTATATGGTTCTTGCCTACACAGATTCCGAAAATGTAAGCCTGAACGTCGGTTTTTATTACATGGCTAACGCAGCTGGACGATTAATAGGAACGTTACTGTCGGGAGCTATTTTTCTCATTGGGGGAATGCAAGCCTGCTTGTGGACATCTTGTTTGCTGGTGGGCTTAGCTTGGCTCAGCAGCCTTCGCTTGCCACCAACTTTGAGATCATCGTCTTTACTGACAATTCATTAATCGTTTCTAGAAATCACCATTTGTATGGATATAGCAAACTAAATAAGCGTTGCTCCGGATGCATTATTGGCCAGTCAACTAGAACGATTCCCAAATCAATCAAGCTTTAGAAGCCACAGTGTGTATATCTATTAATCAACTGCCCTAAATTTCCCATCAAAGATGCATGAATGATTTCAATTAAAATAGGCTATTTCTTGACGCAGACATCTGTTAACAAGCTGACAGCGACCACATGACACCTAATTGGCAGTACCTGTAGCAGCAGCGTGATGGGTGATGGAATCATCACTGCTTTTTGCAACAACGAAAAACCCTACGCACAGTGTACGCAGGGCTCTTTTTGGTGTTGGTTTTAGAAGCAGATTAACTGTCGACTAAAAACAATAGTGAAATAAAGAAAGCTTTTTTCAAAGCTTTCTTTGAGATCAATTATTTTCCAATCATGTTAACAGCAGCTTTAGAAGCCTTCAAGATATCTCCCTTCAGGGGGACAAATCCCAGATTAGGAGCTACAGCCTGTGCTTTAGAGCTCAGCATGTAATTAAAGGCATCTTTCACAACCTTGGCATTAGCACCATTACCGGTTTTATAGGCCAAGGCCCATGTCAAGGTTGAGATCGGATAGGCACCCTTTGCAGAAGGATTGGGATTTTTTCCTGCAAGATCCTTATCCAGCGTAATCCCGTTCAGCGCACGAGCACCTGCATCAACAGAGGGCTTGAGGAATTCACCAGACTTGTTTTGCAATGCAGCTGCCTTGACATTTCCCTTGATATACGACTGGTTGACGTATCCAATGGCACCAACGCGATTCTGGATGACTCCAGCAACGCCAGAGTTACCTTTAGCGCCAACACCGGCTGGCCACTTCACAGATTTACCAGTACCAAGAGTCCATTCTGATGAAAAGGCCTCCATCGAATTGGTGAATGCTTTTGTGGTTCCGGAACCATCTGAACGATGGACCCAAACGAGAGTGCCAGGCTTACAGCCAAGTTCTTTCCAATTTTTGACCTTACCCATCGCCACTTTGACGGCTTGGGTTTGAGTCAGCTTTAAATCACAACCAGGCTTGTTGAAGCCAAAAGCAATCGTGCCACCCACCATTGGGATTTGGACAACGCCCCGGCCAACCTTGGCCATGTCTTTTTTCTTCATCGGATCATCCGATGCAGCAAAATTGACTGTTTGATCGATAAATGCTTTGCGGCCTGAACCAGAGCCAACGGATTGATAATTTACTTGTGGCCCACCAGATCTCGCCAAATCAGCGAACCAACGCTGATAAATTTTGGCAGGGAATGATGCACCAGCACCGTTGATTCTTGGTGCTGCAGAAGCAGACATGCCTGCCCCAAGGGCGAGCAAAGAAGAAAGAACAAGAATCTTCTTAGAGACGCTCATGAGAAAATGATGCGAAAAACGCAATTGCGCTTCTTAATAATGCTTGATCCAATAACATTGAAGATCAAGGCACAAAGAAGATGTGTTTAAGGATTGGTTAAGCAAACCGTCGAGCAAGACATATTTATCGAGATAACCAAGGTCTTCGGCAAATCACAACAAAGCCGGAACTGGCAGAGGTAAAATTGACATATCAGAAACATTAGGACGACTGAGCAAATAATCTATCTTTCTGAATTCAGGAATTAAAATCACAAAAACATATGCTTAGGCCATATGTTGCATCAAATCGAATACTTCAATCCGTGAGAACTAGTCTAAATTCCTAAGACGCTATTCACTAATCTTATTCACGGCAGCCCTAGAAGCCTTCAAGATATCCCCCTTAAGAGGAACAAATCCAAGGGAAGGTGCCTTGTCTTGGGAAGCATCGGACAACATGTAATTCAAAACATCTTTAATAGAAGAGGTTTTTTCGCCATTACCCGTTTCGTAGGCCAACACCCAGGTGAGGGTGGCGATTGGATAGGAACCTTCTTTGATTGGGTTTGGATTTTTACCAGCAAGATATTGATCGAGTTGAATGCCATTCAAGGCAATCGCCCCAGACTCCACAGAAGGCTTCAAAAACTCACCTGATTTGTTCTGAACCGCAGCTGCCACAACATTGCCTTTGATAAACGACTGATTCACATATCCGATCGCCCCCTCACGGTTTTCAATTACACCTGCAACGCCAGAATTTCCTTTACCGCCGACCCCTACCGGCCATTGAACAGACTTGCCAGTGCCGAGGGTCCACTCAGGCGAAAACGCTTGCATGGAATTCGTGAAGGCTTTGGTGGTGCCAGAACCATCGGAACGATGCACCCAAGTAATCGTTCCAGCTTCACAACCAAGATCACCCCAATCCTTGATCTTGCCGATGGCAACTTGAACAGCTTGCTGTTGCGTGAGTTTCAGATCACAACCGGGTTTGTTGTATCCGAAAGCGATGGTTCCACCCACCATTGGAATTTGAACCACACCCTGTTCAACCTTTTCACGATCAATGGCTTTGATCGGATCATCCGATGCAGCGAAATCAACGGTTTGATCCAAAAAGGCTCGTCGTCCTGAACCTGATCCAACCGCTTGATAGTTCACCTGGGACCCACCGGATTGGGCTAGATCGGCAAACCAGCTCTGATAAATCTTGGCGGGGAACGTTGCACCAGCTCCGTTCAGGGGTTTCGCGCCTTGGTTGCCACTGCATGCGGCAAGACCCACGCAACACGCGGCCAGCGAAACGCGAACCAGAACCCGATGCGTAGCAGTCATGAATGACATCCAAGGCGTTGAAGAACACCAGCGTATTGAATGCGGTTGCAAGCTCAGTAATGGATTGATTAAGGAGTCGTCATTGTTGGCAGAAATCCGAGCTGGGGTCTGTAGCCACGGGTGTGAACCGTGTGGAGGTGGAGTAACAGTGCAGCCAACGGTTCACCCGTTGGCGATGCACCGGGGGCACCTCTTCCAGCAGCTGCGATAACTCGAGGGCACCAATCCGGCGCAGGGCACGGACGTCGACATGCCAAAGCGCCTCTGCCTCACGAATCAGCCGAGCCCACGTCCGCGCCTGCTGCCAATGACGCAGACTTGAACGGAGCGGCCGTTGCTGATGGTGCCGGAAGCAGGTCATCCATTCAGATTGCTGGGGCTCGATTGAGTCGGTGCAAAACAACCCAGTCGCTTCGGAGTGATGAAGCAAAACCGGAGGAGATTGGGTGGAGGAGATCGGATGGATGAGATCGGGTGGAGGAGATCGAAGAGTGGATCAAGTTTTGCTGTCCCCGGCCTCCAGATCCACAGGCGCAACGGGAAACGACAGCTCTTGAATCTCCCGCTCGCTCATCCGACGAGCCCAGGCCCCTTTGATCGGATCATTCCAGCGAAAGCCCGCATCGCGGGCGAGCTGACGGTCGTCATACGACACCTTGGCGCGCACCAATTTCCGTGGCTCTAAGCCTTGGAGCAAGAGCTGTTCCAGGTCGTCACAACGGGCAAACACTTCCGCCAAATAAATGCAATCGGTGAGAGCCCGATGGGCCGCCCAGACGGGAACCCCATAGGCCAGCGCTAGATCTCGCACCGAAGGGCGTGAGCGCAATTGCCGATCAGCCGGCCAACGCATGTCCTCCATGGAACACAACCAGGGCTGGGTCACCGCCGGCAACTCGCCTCGCCCAAACCATTGGCGGTCGAAGGCAGCATTGTGCGCCACCAAAACATCAGCGGCATCTAAAAGGTCTTGAAACCAAAGAAGCGCTTGCTTCCAAGGCTGCGGAAGGCGGGTCACTACTGCTGGGATGCGGTTAATCGGCTCTGCAGCATTGGTCTCTGCAGGCAACAAAAATGATTGCTGCGCCAAGACAGCCCTGGATCGCACGTCAAACAAAATGGCGCCCACCTCGACGCAACAATGGTTTTCAGGCTCCAAGCCGGTGGTTTCCGTATCGAGGATTAACAGCGTCCTCGGGACGACGCTCTCTGGTGACGGTGCTTGGGATTCGCTCTGCTTCGGTTGGCTGTCCTCAAGTGGAGGGCTCGGAGTGGTTGCACGCAGGTTTGATTCGGGCGCACTTGCGCGCACCGTGGGTTGCAATCCACCCAGCAGATCCAGTTGATCAGCCATCCCCAGAAATCCAGTCCCGACGTTGATTCTGGTGCCCGGTGGACAGCCCAAGCTGCCTAAGGTCGTTCACATCGCACAAACAACCATGGGCCTCGGCATCGGTGATCGCTTACCCAACTTCAGTGTTGAGGATCAAAACGGAGATCAACGCTCCTCCGAATCCGTGACAGGCCGCTGGCTGGTGCTCTTTTTCTATCCCAAGGACGACACGCCAGGTTGCACGGCAGAAGCCTGTAGTTTCCGGGACAACAGCAGCAATTTTGCGGCGCTGGACGCCGAAGTTTGGGGTGTCAGTGGAGACGATGCGGTGAGTCATCGTCGTTTTGCCGAACGCCACTCCCTGTCGTTCCCTCTCCTGTGCGACCGGAACAACGCCCTCCGACGCCAGATGGGTGTGCCCAAGGCCTTAGGAATGCTGCCCGGACGGGTGACCTATGTGGTGGATCCAACGGGGGTGATTCGCCACACGTTCAGCAATCTCTTGGACGGCCCTGCCCATGTTCGAGAAGCCGAACGTGTCCTCAAGAAATTGCAGTCCTGATCGATGCAAAGTTGGCGACAGCAAGGAAGCATCTGGCAACTCCGGCCGAGGCAGCCCCAGGGACTGATTGAGTTCATTGGTGGCAGCTACCTCGCGGCCACGCCGCAGGTGAGCTACCGACGCATCCTCGAAGATCTCTGCGACGCAGGCCTCGCGATCCATGCTTGGGCCTATGTGCCTGGCTTTGATCACCAAAGCCAGGCGAAGGAGGCCTGGATGGCCTTCCGTCAGTCGCGGCGACAATTAGAAGATCGCTGTGGAGTGCTCCCCGCTCCTCTGCGTTTGGGACACAGCCTGGGGTGCAAGCTGCATCTCCTCGCCCCAGATGGAGGCCGTGGCGGCCGTGGCCTGGTGGCCCTGAGCTTCAACAATTTCAAGGCAGATCGTTCGATCCCGCTTCTTGGTGAACTTGCACCAAGGCTTGGGGTCGAAACGGAATTCAGTCCGAGCCCGCAGGAAACCCTACGGCTGATCACCCGTCACTACATCCAAGAGCGCAATCTCGTGGTGCGGTTCGGTCGCGATGAGCTCGACCAAAGCGATGACCTCCTTGAAGCTCTAAAAAAGCGCAGCGCCGACAACACCGAAGCGTTGCAGTTGCCCGGCGATCACCTCACGCCGGCCAGTGCCGGATTACGCCGCAGCCTGCTGGGCGCATGGGCGGATGACCCAAAACGGGTCGAGGTGATCCGCCGCCTCACGCAAACCATTGGCCAGTGGGCTGGTTAGGTCAGCCCACGACCGATTTTTAAGCCCGTAGTCGATCGAGCACGGAGCGGTCTTCGAGGGTGCTGGTGTCTCCCGTGACCTCTTCACCAGCAGCAAGGGCACGCAAAATCCGCCGCATGATTTTTCCGCTGCGGGTTTTGGGCAAGGCATCACTGCAACGGATTTCATCGGGACGGGCAATCGGGCCGATCTCTGCACCGACATGCTTCCGCAATTCAGCCTGGAGTTCAGTGGTGGCTTCCCGGCCCGTTTCCAAGGTGACGAAGGCGACGATTCCCTCCCCCTTGAGATCATCAGGACGCCCCACCACCGCAGCTTCTGCGACGGCGGGATGGCTGACAAGAGCGGATTCAATCTCCATCGTGCCCAACCGATGCCCGGACACATTGATGACGTCATCAACGCGTCCCATCACCCAGAAGTAGCCATCGGCATCACGGCGAGCGCCATCGCCGGCGAAATAGAGATACGAGCCGTCCGCTGGACGGATGTGCTCCCAATAACTCTCCCGGAAACGCTGAGGATTGCCATGCACCGTGCGCATCATTCCTGGCCAGGGGGCACGCACCGCGAGGTAACCACCCTCGTCATCGCGGCAGCTGTTGCCTTCAGCATCAATGATGTCGGCCTGAATCCCAGGCAAAGGCAATGTCGCTGAACCTGGCTTGGTGGGGGTGGCCCCAGGCAAGGGGCTGATCATCACGCCACCGGTTTCGGTTTGCCACCAGGTATCGACGATCGGACAACGGTTTCCACCAATCACGTCGCGATACCACATCCAAGCTTCTGGGTTGATCGGCTCGCCGACGGTGCCCAGTAAACGAAGACTGGACATATCGAACTGGTCAGGCACCGACCGTCCGCCCTTCATGAAGGCCCGAATCGCTGTTGGTGCGGTGTAGAAGATCGTGATGCCGTGCTTCTGAATCAGCTCCCAGAACGCCCCTGGCTTCGAGGGGCGTGGGGCGCCCTCGTACATCACCGTTGTGGCTCCATTGGAAAGGGGGCCATAAACGATGTAGCTGTGCCCTGTAATCCAGCCCACATCAGCTGTGCACCAGAACACATCGTCGTCGCGAGTGTCAAAGATCCACTTGAAGGTGAGATGAGCCCAGAGGTTGTACCCAGCTGTGGTGTGCACTACTCCCTTGGGTTTTCCTGTGGAACCAGAGGTGTAAAGCACAAACAGGCGGTCTTCACTCGCCATCGGCTCAGCCGCACAGGCGTCGCTTTGGCCCGACACCAACTCATGCCACCACTGGTCGCGACCCTCGACCATCGTCACGTCCTGTTTAGTGCGCTGAACCACCAACACGGAGTGCACCGTTGGGCAGGCCCCATCGGCCAAGGCAGCATCGACCGCTGGCTTCAACGAAACAGGCTTGTCTTTTCGGAAGCCGCCATCGGCGGTGATCACAGCCTTCACCTCGCCATCAATCAAGCGATCCCGCAATGCCTCGGAGGAGAAGCCCCCAAACACAATGGAATGGGGCGCCCCAATACGGGCACACGCAAGCATCGCGATCGCCGCTTCCGGGATCATCGGCATATAAAGCGCTACCAAGTCGCCCTTGCCAAGGCCCATGGCCTTCAGGGCATTGGCGGCCTTACAGACCTCGGCGTGCAGTTCTCGATAGGTGAACCGACGCACATCACCAGGCTCTCCCTCCCAGATCAGGGCTGTTTTATTGGCCGTAGGGCCCTCAAGATGGCGATCGAGGCAATTGAACGACAAGTTGGTGGTGCCGCCTTCAAACCAACGGGCGAAGGGAGCATCGCTCCAATCCAGAACCGTATGGAACGGCTCAAACCAGTGCAATTCACGACGGGCAGCGTCTCCCCAAAAGCTGTCTGGATCTGCCTTCGCCGCATCGGCCATGGCCCGATAAGCCTCAAGGCTGCTAATCGAAGCCTTTGCTGAAAAGCTCGCGGGAGGTTCGAACACACGCTGCTCCTGCAGCACGCTTTCGATCGATGTGTTGGTGTTCGTCAAGGAAGGCTGAACAAGGCGCTTATCGCTCAGGCTAAGGAGCAGATCCATGCTTCTTGCAGACGCTTATCAATCCGTCGAATGCCGTTGAACCGCTTGACTAGAGAAACCGAACCTCCCCTGAAGGGATGACGCATCCACCGGTGGCCTGCTTATTTGATTTGGATGGGCTCCTGCTCGACACGGAGCCATTCCATGGGAGGGGCTGGAGTGAGGCCGCGGCCCAGTTCGGCGCCGAACTGAGCCATGAGCAAGTACTGCAGCTCAAAGGTCGGCGTCGCAACGACTGCGCTCGGCAAGTGGATGCTTGGCTTCCATCCCCAATTGGCATTGACGCTCTCTTGGAGGTACAGCAACCCATTGTTCGAGCGTTGCTCCCTCAAGCTCCAGCGATGCCAGGGGCGGAACTATTGGTACGGCACTGCTGCGATCGCGGGATCAAAACGGCCCTTGTCACCAGCAGCAGTCGAGAGGCTGTGGCCTTTAAGACCAGCCACCACCCTTGGGTTCGATCCATCCAAGAACGGATCTATGGAGATGATCCGCAGTTGGTCGCAGGAAAACCAGATCCATCGCCGTATTTGCTGGCGGCAAAGCGCTTAAAGGTTGACCCAAAAGCTTGTTGGGCCTTTGAAGATTCAAATGCTGGAATGCAATCCGCAGTTGCAGCTGGATGTCGTGTCTGGGTCTTATCACCTGGGATCGAGACTGAACCCTTAAGTAAAAATCCCTGCCGAATTCACAGCCTTGAAGTTGTCTTGAATCAGCTCGTCAATACAACCGACTAAGTACGAAATCGGGCAGTTCAAGCAAAGCCCGCTTGGAGGGAGAATCAGCCATCCAAGCAATGGATTCTCGCGATTCACGGGCGAATTTTTCAGCTAGTTCTCGGGTTCGTGGGATGGATTGAGACGATCGAACGATATCCAGAGCTCGTTCAAGATCACCGGTTTCTTTGAATTCACGATCAATCAATGCACCGAGATCAGGATTCTCTTCAAGGGCATAAAACGTAGGCGCTGTTAAATAACCGCTCGCCAAATCACTTGCGGCTGGCTTACCCAACTGTTCATCGTTACCAGTGAAATCAAGGATGTCGTCGACCACTTGAAAGGCCAGACCAAGTTGACGACCAAATTGATAAAGAGAGTCCAGCTGTTCTGGATTACACCCACTCAGAACACCAGCAGCTCTGGAACTATTGGCAATCAAGGACGCTGTTTTGCAATAGCTTTTTTCTAAATACGTCTCAAAACTCTGGGACGTGTCGAACCGATAGAGCCCCTGCTTGATCTCGCCATCGGCGAGGTCCATGATCACTCGACTCAATAATTTGACGACATCGAGATCATCGAGGTTTGCAAGATGCCAACTCGCTTGTGCAAAAAGAAAATCCCCAGCAAGAACAGCAACGCGTGCGTCGAAACGGCTATGGACGGTGTCGACACCACGACGGGTTGACGCTTCATCCACCACATCGTCGTGAACCAACGACGCGGTGTGAATCATCTCCGTGATTTCAGCCAAGCGGCGATGACGGGGCGTGAGTTCGCCATCAGCGGCGAGAGCTCTAGAAACCAACAAAACAATGCCGGGACGAATGCGTTTTCCGCCGGCACTAAACAGATGCTCTGCCGCGGCCTGAAGGATGGGATGCCCCGCACCAATCAACTTGCGTAAATCACCGAGCAAAGTCTCGAGATCGGTCTCAACCGGTTGCAGCAGCTCGGTGACGGTGATCATGAAACCCCTCGGCGCAGCGATCCTAGTGGCCTCAGCTTCAGGATTGCAGCACTTCAAGCCGCACAAGTGGACGTTCTCCAAGCCAGGGGGTAGCCCGCGTCGCGAACCCATCCGGATCAGCCGTGACACAGAAACGGCAGTCGTCGAGATGAAGGCGTTCCCCAATCAACGGTTTCGGAACTCCAAGAACCGCATCCAGTTGACGCGCCACACCCACAGCCGGATCAATTAACTGAACCGACGCGGGTAATAACTGCCGGAGCAACGGCACCAATAATGGGTAATGGGTGCAGCCGAGCACGATCGACTCCACGGAGGCTTTCAACATGGGCCTCAAGTACTCCTGTGCAATACGACGAAGCTCATCACTGCTCAAGTCGCCGGACTCGATCATCGGCACAAAAGCTGGGCAAGCCTGTTCCACCACCAGGGTGCCGGGATGAAGCGCTTCGATGCTTGCGCGGTAGGCCTCGGACGCAACCGTCGCAGGAGTCGCCAACACGCCAACCCGATGGGTTTGAACCATGGCCGCCGCTGCTCCGATCAAGCCAATCACCGGCCCTCCTGCCTGACCCTCTGCCACGTCACGGGCCAAGGCATTGGTGGTGTTGCAGGCCATCACCACGGTGGAGACCTGTTGATCGCGCAACCACGCCACCACCTCCGCAGCAATCAAGCGAATCTCAGGGGCAGAACGACTGCCGTAAGGAACACGGGCCGTATCACCTAAGTAAATGCACGGCACCGGGCCATGGCGTTCCAGCACCTGCCGAAGCACGGTGAGGCCACCGATACCGCTGTCGAAAAAGCCCAGAAGCGGTGTCATCGCACCTCTCGCTTGAGGTAGTTCAAGGTGCCCGCTGCAATGGCTAAAGCCAGGCGGCGGCGGTGATCAGCACGGGCGAGGCGCGGTGAATCAATCGCACCAGTCACAAATCCCATTTCCACCAAGGCCGACGGCATGGTGGTGCGACGAATCACGAAAAATCGGCCTCGCCTTACACCGCGATTCGGGGTGCCCGGCGAGACATCCATCATTTGTTGCTGCAGGTAAGTCGCCAGACGTCCGGAGCGTGGATCAGAGAAATAGAAGGTTTCAATCCCGTTCACATCAGGGCGTTTCATGCTCAAGGCATTGGCATGAATGCTGATGAAAGCTGTGGCTCCGAATCGATTAGCCAGCGACACCCGCGGCGGTAAATCCACATCGATCTCACTGGTCCGGGTGAGCCGCACATCGACACCACGGGCCCTCAGCAAGGCTGCAACCTGCAGCGACACATCAAGCACCACATCGGATTCCCTGAGCCCTCGGATTCCGACAGCCCCTGGATCAGGGCCGCCATGGCCGGGATCGATCACCACGCGGTAGCGATTTTTAGGAACGGTGGGGAGGCCCGAGGGGTCAACGGGGGTCCGGGATGGAGCGAACCGCGGAGATGTCTGCCAAGCCGTCGCTCGTCCCGTGAGATCGCCTTCTCCCATGTCATTGAGTCCACGGGTGGGTAAGCCGACAAAGGCCATTTCCCATCGGTCCGGTGCCGTCCCCCGTAGACGCAGATCCTCTGGATTGAGATCCACATCGGAGCGGAACTCCACCACAAGCCGGGTTGCTCCAGACCGCGGCTTACCGATGCGGATTTCCTTCACCGCACCCCGACCAGCCAGGCGACGGGGAAAGCGCAATTCACCGGGAAAGTCGATCCAAACTCGGGTTCCACGCCCCGCACTCGCGGCCTGAAAAAAAGCTTTGAGCTGCGCATTACGACTCGTACGCAGCTGCAAGACGCCTTGATCGGTCATGGCCCAAGCCGCAAGCGCACTCGCCGCTTGGGCAGGCATGGCAGCCAACAGGCCAGGACACTGCAACACGGCTGCAAGCAGCCAGGCCATTCGGCGTGAAGGCGCCGCAACCATCACTCAGAACAGGGCGGGCTTGCGGTGACGCAGGCTCGGCATTTGATTACGGACGCGACTGAGATGGTCGGTGTTCACCGGTGCAATCGCCGCACCGGTCTGGACACCAGCGTCAGCCAAGACCGTTCCCCAAGGGTCGATCACCATCGCGTGGCCATGGCTCTGACGACGCCCGTAATGAAGGCCCGTTTGAGCAGGAGCGAGCACATAGGCCGTGTTTTCAATCGCACGAGCCTGGAGCAAAACATCCCAGTGATCTTTTCCAGTGAAGGCTGTAAACGCGGCGGGAATCATCAACAAGTCCGCCCCAGACGCGACGAGATAGCGATACAGCTCAGGGAAGCGCACGTCGTAACAAATGGACAGCCCCACCCGACACAAACCGGGGATCTCCACAACCGGCGGAGGCGCCTGTCCCGATTTGATCGTTGCTGATTCTCGATAGGTGTTGCCGTCCGGCAAATCCACATCGAACAAATGAATCTTGTCGTATTGAGCCAGAAGCTGGCCATCGCGATCCACCAACTCAGACCGGTTCAGGGTTTGGGCACCATCACCAGCCGGAACAGGAAATCCACCACCGAGCAGCGCCACTTGATAACGCCGCGCCATCGTCACTAGAAAACGGCTGCACTGTTCAGCCAAGGCTGCAGCCATCTCCAGTCGACGGGAATCCTCGCCCATGAAGGCAAAGTTTTCCGGGAGGCCAATGAGCTCTGCCCCACGCCGAACCGCCAGGTCGATCTGCTCCTCGGCGGCGTTGAAATTCAACTCGGGGTCCTGACCACTGGTGAGCTGAACGGCAGCAGCCAGAAAATCGCTCACAGGATTACGGCAGTCGTTGATTTTTTTGACTGTACGAGCGCCTATGCAGCCTTGAGAACTCCGGGTTCACCTTGGGTGGGAACGGTGCTCAGCTGATCAAGTGCGGCACAACACTGAAAATCCGCATCGTGATCACCGATACGAATGAGGCGTTGCCCGTGGGTTGCCGTTCGCAGGCAAGCCTCGGGGTCGTGCATCCACTGCTTCCACAGCGCCAAGGCCGCCGTGGCTTCATCATTCGCCACAGCATTCGCAGCCGAATCCAGTTCAAGCAAGCGATGAACCAAGGCCCCTGCAGCCAAAGAGTCTTCGAGGGAATAGGACCCCTCCCAACCGCTCCCGACGATGGCAAGCGTGTCTGGCTTGTGCTGATGCAAGCGTTGGGCCACCGCTTCACGGTTGGGCAATGCGGCGGTCATCAGTAAAGGAACATCACGGACCCGATCAAGGGCACGGGTTCCATTGGTGGTGCTCATGAACAGGCGCTTACCAGCGACGGTTTCAGGGCCAACGGTCACGGGGGAGTTCCCCAAATCAAACCCTTCCAATTTCTGGCCACCCCGCTCACCCACCAACAGGCGTGCATCTGCAGGCCAAGCCGCGGCGGCGGACTGGAGAGCTTCGATATCAGCAAAGGCTTGGATGGCCTCTGCCCCGTTGTGGAGAGCCCAGGCGATGGTGGTGGTGGCACGCAACACATCAATCACCACCGCAGCACTGGGATGAACGCTCTGGGGCATCTCAGCTGGCACGTGGAAGTAAGAAATCTGCATGGCCACGCTGTTGAGCAACGTGCGACACAGTACCGAGATCGATCGCGCCGCTTCTGTCCTCCCCATGGCTCTGTTCCAGTCCGGCCCGGCAACGCGTGATCTGAGGGGCTTCCTCAAGTTGCTTGAAGAGCGTGGGCAGCTCAAGCGCATCACGGCGCCCGTGGATCCGGATCTTGAGTTGGCTGCAATCGCTGACAGAGTGCTGGGTCAGGGCGGACCGGCCCTGCTGTTCGAAAACGTGATCGGCTCCTCCATGCCGGTGGCTGTGAACACCCTCGGCACCGTCGAACGGGTGGTATGGAGCATGGGACTGGAACGCGCCGAGCAACTCGAAGACTTGGGTTCTCGTCTGGCTTTGCTTCAACAGCCACGCCCACCCAAAGGTCTGCAAGAAACCAAGCAATTTGCACGGGTGTTCTGGGACTTGGTGAAAGCCAAACCCGATCGAGATCTCAACCCTCCCTGTCGTCAACAGGTGTTTCGCGGCGATGAGGTGAACCTCGATGCGATCCCATTAATTCGCCCCTGGCCAGGGGATGCCGGTGGCGTCATCACCCTTGGACTGGTGATCACCAAAGATCCAGAAACGGGTGTGCCCAATGTGGGGGTGTACCGCTTGCAACGGCAGTCGGTCAACACCATGACGGTGCACTGGCTCAGTGTGCGGGGCGGTGCACGTCACCTGCGCAAGGCGGCGGCAATGGGGAAAAAATTAGAGGTTGCGGTTGCCATTGGCGTTCATCCCCTGCTGGTAATGGCGGCGGCGACGCCCATTCCTGTGCAACTCAGCGAATGGCTTTTCGCTGGGATTTACGCCGGAGAAGGCGTGCGATTGGCACCGTGCAAAACCATCGATCTGCAAGTTCCCAGCCATAGCGAAGTGGTGCTGGAAGGAACGATTACCCCCGGGGAAGTCAGCCCTGATGGTCCGTTTGGCGATCACATGGGTTTCTACGGCGGCGTGGAGGACTCACCGCTCGTGCGGTTCCACTGCATGACGCAGCGACGGGATCCTGTCTTCCTCACCACCTTCAGCGGCCGTCCGCCGAAGGAGGAAGCGATGTTGGCCATCGCTCTCAACCGGATCTACACACCGATCCTGCGTCAGCAAATTCCCGAAATCACCGATTTCTTCCTCCCGATGGAAGCCCTCAGCTACAAGCTGGCGGTGATATCGATCGACAAGGCCTATCCCGGCCAGGCGAAACGGGCCGCCATGGCCTTCTGGAGCGCCCTACCCCAGTTCACCTACACCAAGTTTGTGGTGGTGGTCGACAAACACATCAACGTTCGGGATCCTCGTCAAGTGGTTTGGGCCATTGCCGCTCAGGTGGATCCACAACGGGATTTGTTCACCCTGGAAAACACCCCATTTGACAGCCTTGATTTCGCCAGCGAGCAGCTGGGGCTGGGCGGCCGTCTCGCGATTGATGCCACCACAAAAATCGGACCTGAGAAAAACCATGAGTGGGGTAAACCCCTTAGCCGCCCCGCCGATCTTGAGCAACGGGTGTCGGAGCGGTGGTCTGAACTGGGACTCGACGATCTCGGCGATGGCGAAGCTGACCCGAGCCTGTTTGGTTACGCCCTTGATCGGCTCATTCAGGGCATGAAGCTGGGCCAATAGGATCAAAGCAGCATTGCCTGAGCCTTGAGCGCGACCGCATCCCGAGATCTCAAGACTGGGGGATGCCTCCAAGGGCGCGTCAAGGTCCCTGGCGACAAATCGATCTCGCACCGTTCCCTTTTGTTCGGTGCCATCGCCGAAGGCACCACCACCATCGACGGCTTACTCCCTGCGGAGGATCCGATCAGCACGGCGGCTTGCCTGCGGGCCATGGGTGTGAGCATCAGCCCGATTGAAGCGGGGCGAGTTGTCACTGTGGAAGGGGTGGGTCTCGATGGGCTCCAAGAACCGCAGCAGATTCTCGATTGCGGCAACTCCGGCACCACCATGCGGCTCATGCTTGGCTTGCTGGCGGGACGAGCCGGTCGGCATTTCGTTTTGGATGGCGACGCCTCCCTGCGCCGCAGACCGATGCGTCGGGTCGGTCAACCCCTGGCTTCCATGGGGGCCGATGTGCGCGGCCGTGATAACGGCAACTTGGCTCCGCTGGCCGTGCAAGGAACCACATTGCGCGGAACGATCGTGGGAACACCTGTGGCCAGTGCCCAGGTGAAGTCAGCCATCCTGCTGGCGGCCCTCACCGCCGATGGGCCCACCACCGTGATCGAACCATCGCAATCGCGGGATCACAGTGAACGCATGCTGCGGGCCTTCGGGGCCAACCTGCAAGTGGGCGGAGAAATGGGGCGTCACATCAGCGTGAAGCCTGGAGCAACCCTGCACGGCCAAAACGTAGTGGTGCCGGGTGATATCAGTTCGGCTGCGTTCTGGCTCGTGGCAGGAGCCCTGGTGCCGGGATCGGATCTCATCATCGAAAACGTGGGGCTGAACCCCACGCGCACCGGAATCCTGGAAGTTCTCGATCAAATGGGCGCCAACATCGAAACTCTCAACCCCCGTGATGTTGCTGGGGAACCCGTGGGAGACCTCCGGGTGACCCACGGCCCACTGAAGCCCTTCCAGTTCGGCGAAGAGATCATGCCCCGCCTTGTGGACGAAGTGCCCATCCTCAGTGTGGCGGCCTGTTTCTGCGACGGTGAGAGTCGGATCAGCGGCGCAGCAGAGCTTCGGGTCAAAGAAACCGACCGGTTGGCGGTGATGGCCCGTCAGCTCAAAGCGATGGGGGCCGATATCGAGGAGCACGAAGACGGGATGACCATCCGTGGAGGCAGGCCTCTGAGTGGCACATCTCTCGATAGTGAAACCGACCACAGGGTGGCCATGAGCCTGGCCGTTGCGGCCTTGATGGCCAGTGGCCCATCAACCCTGGCCCGCAGTGAAGCGGCAGCCGTGTCGTATCCCACCTTCTGGGACGAGCTTGGGCGATTGCATCGCTAATTCAGGCCATTGGACCGATCTAGGGGAACTCCAGGCTTTTCCGACTGCTGACGGCAGCTTCAGTCTCCACAGCAAGCGCTTCGGTGAAGCCTTTCACAACTCCGCTGGAGCGCTCAACGAGGCACGATCCAAATTCGTTAACCCCGCCGAGCTGGACCGTTTTACGGCCGGCAAACCGCTGCGCATTCTTGATGTCTGCCTGGGGCTTGGCTACAACACCGCCGCGGTGCTGGAGGCCCTGCCGACACCATCCCCTGCCCTGAGTTGGTGGGGACTGGAATTGGATCGTCGACCGCTCGAGATCGCTTTAGAGCAGCCCAGTTTTCAAGAGGTGTGGTCCGATGCTGTGCTGCACAAACTTGCTGCCATCAGTGATCAAGGGGGCTGGTCGACACCAGGGAACTTTGGGCAACAACTTTGGGGGGATGCGCGCGAGATGCTGTCCAGCATTCCCGAGGCGGTGCACTTCGATCTGATTCTCCACGACGCTTTTTCGCCGCAGCGATGTCCGGAGCTTTGGTCGGAAGAATTTCTTGGAGCCCTAGCCAAGCGTTTGGCACCTGGGGGGCGCCTGCTCACCTACAGCCGAGCAGCGGC
>ERZ887830.631-NODE-631-length-21853-cov-26.328058_pt1 | contig 21853 bp, 24 predicted proteins | sample MGYA00521101_ERZ887830 | MGnify/ENA primary metagenome ERZ887830 (study PRJEB32303, sample SAMEA104408592) | aquatic metagenome | biome: Marine water; feature: Pelagic; material: water | place: Baltic Sea | collected 2014-06-05T16:38:00 | depth 1,762 m ... | reverse complement strand
CCGAAAGCTTTACGAGACACCCCGTCATCGTAGTAGACAATATAGGCACATTTTCTTCCCAAAAACCCGCTCGTCCCCCTGGTCTATTCAGCCGATGCCAAGAGGAAGGTCTTCGCGATCCCTGCCGTCACCATTGGGATGGAGCTGGGGGTGGGTGTGATTTTCCTGGGGGTAACGGCGGTCCTCATCACCCCGTGGTGGGGGAGCTAATGCTTCCTGCGCGCCACCAAAACCATAATGCCAGCGACCCCTATCGTCACAATTCCTAACAGGAGCGCCAAGGCTCCGAGGGCGCCCGCGGCGAATTCTTCCACCAGAAACCCCTCCGGAGTCAGGGATTGTCCAGCAAAGACATAAAAGGCGAAGAGGGCGCTTCCCAACACGATAAGCGCGACACCAGCGAGTGCGGTTATTCGTGCAAGTTTTCTCATTGTTCGATCTAGAGGAGGATTTCCCAAACTCAATCGTGAAGGCTGGTGTCGCTGGGGCCCCTGGACCACGATGTGAAAGTCACCCTCAGGCCAGCCCGTGTAGGGGCTGCGACAAATGGCCCTGCTTTACTGGCCACGCCCTCTGGCCAGTAGCAGAGCCGAACAAGGCGCCACGCTTCATCATTAACCCGAGCCCGGATCGTCATGGCATTGCCGCTTCGACTGGCTCGAATAGTGATCGGTCGACCCGCCCACTCCGCAACTGGCGCCACCGACCAATCCGAAAAACCATGGGTCACCACCGCGCCTAATTGCAGGAGGCCATCCACGCTTTCGACCCCCGCCTTTATCCAAGTCTTCTGATCAATCCGCACGAAAAGCCCCGCTTGGTCAAACTGGGCGTTGAACGAACCCTCAAAGGTGACTTCCATCGCTTCTTCGGTCGCTAAGTCGGCAAGCAACGCGTGCTCGCTGTCATGAGTGAAACCGTAGGCAGTTTCTCGCCAGGCGTCGCTCTGCCGGTGGGCCTCTACGACAAGGCCCCCCTCGGTTTCTTGGGAAGACACCGGCGGGTGTGACCAGGCGCCCTGTGACCAGACAATCTGTTGGGAATCCATGTCTTGAGACTAGCGAGTAACCACTGTTGCTAGGTTTCTGGGATGGACCAGTTCGACTTCATTGCTGGTAGCTACTACGACACCAGCCATACGGCGGAAGAAACGGCCTCGTTTACCGAGCAGTTCTCCTCCATCACCGAAAATATGGCTAGGGCACTGGACTCTGGGCTCTCCCACGACTCCGAAGAAATGCAGGCCGCAGTGCGGGCACACTACAATTTTTGTCTTCGCTTTTGGACCCCCGATCGTGAAGCATACAAGAGCCTTGCGATGAATTACGTCCTCCCCACCGGGTATCGCGACACTTATGAAGCAGTGCGGGAAGGTTTGGGGGGCTACATTTACGCTGCCGTCTGTTACTTTGCCGACGAGGAACTGTCCTGAGCAGGCGACGGCCCTACAGCGCTTGATGGACACAGGGCTACCACGCCCATCAGAATTGAAAGAATGGCTGCTAGATCAATGAGATAAATTGTTTCTATGGGATCCAAAAGCTGGCGGGCTGCTAGCAAGTTTTTGAGCCACCGTGGCCTGAATCTCATGGCTCTCGCATGCCTAGTTGGTGGCGCGGTGGCCTTAATCCTCTATTTTGCGGACCCGCGCGAATTGCTCGGAGTGCCGCTGTGGGAAAAACCGCTGAAATTCCTGATTTCAGGAGCCCTCTACTCAGCAACATTTTCCTGGCTTTACTCCTTTGTCGATAAGGGTAAAAAGTTCGCTCATCTCATGGGAAACCTGATAGCGATGCTGTTGGTGGTTGAGATAGTCGTTATCGCGGGACTTGGAGCATCTGGCACGACAAGCCATTTCAATGTGTCGACACCTTTTCATATCGCTATCTGGTCCGTGATGGCCGCAGCCATCACGGGGGTGTGGGTATCTACCTTCTTGCTCGGGGCAACGCTGTGGAACGCTCCCAGAATGGCCTCGGAGCTTCGACTTGCTGTTCGCTGGGCTCTAGGCCTTGGCTTGGCTGGTATGGGGATCGCCTTCACCATGACGCCGCCGCAGCCTCAGCAGGTCCTCCCAGAAAACTGGCAAGGAATCGCGGGGGCTCACACCGTGGGCGCGGCCGATGGTGGTCCTGGCATCCCTTTTCTTGGCTGGTCGAGCGTGTCAGGCGATCTTCGCGTTTCACACTTCTTCGGATTGCATGCTTTACAGGTTTTGCCGCTACTGGCACTTGTCTTGTCAGCACTCATTGTCAGCTACGCGGCAAGGGTTGCAATTCTCCAGGGCTTCGCCGTCGGCTACGGGATGCTCATCGTGATCACTTATGTTCAGGCTCTGTCTGGGGAGAGCATCACGAACCCCTCCACACTTACTCTTGCGGCAACCGCAACGATGATAGCCATTTCGCTTCTTATTGGTGGCTGGACCTTCATCAGGGTGAAGAAGTCAGAAGGGGCACTAGCTCCTAGAACTTAGGTCGCTCAAACCGCCCGGAGGGTCGGTTTAGCCCCGTCTTTCACGGCATGAATGGCTACTTGTCGGGATTCTTTCTGGTGGCAAGCGCAAACACGGCTAATCCGAGCACCAGAGCGCCAGCCCCCACCCCATACGACACAACATCAGAGGCTCTGGTGGAGTCCACCATCACACCAACGAACACCACAGCAATAATGGCGACCACTACACCGATTAGTTTCGATTTGAGGTCATCCAAGTCTTTGATTTCGAGCCACGTAGGAACCTCGATTTTGGTATCCACAAAGAGTTCATAGAGGCCATAGCCGATCACTAACAGCACTGTTCCGAGCAAGATTCCATCCACCGCAGTAAGAACCTCGACGATGACATCTTTGAGGGGAGTGAACTGACGAAGTGAGTTAATAACGGCGACAATGATGGCAATGGATCCCTGCGCCATCAGCAAGAGGGCGCCGATCATTGCGGCGATCGCAGGTATGAAGACGGTGTAACGCGTAAGTCCAACAATTTTTCGCATGCACGCAGTGTAGTGACCTGGGTGACGAACCCCCTGAGGTAAAGAACCCCTGCGTTGACGGGGGACAGGGGTCCCTTGCGAAGTGACCCGGACTGTCTTGGTGAGATTGTGTGAAGTTTCACAACAATCACCCCAGCGACGGTAAGCGCTGGACCCACAAGTCTGTGAAGGACGCCGTCACATGAAGTCAATAAACAATGGGGCAGCTCAACGGATAATCCAAAGACATGTCGCGGTTTTCCTTAGTAAAGCAGACATACGCTACATGGTCTGGTGGATAGTCATGATTGCAATCGGCGTATGGATGGCCGTAGGCGGCTTCACCCAATCCAGCGCAACGCCATTCAAATACCTTGTGGCAAGAGCGGAACTGCTGTGGAAATCCAGAGCACACAACTTCTTGGGAATCTCAGGAGTAGTAGTCGCTCTCGTCGGAGCTTTTTTCCTACTTAGCGGATGATTTTGTGGAGCCTAGGTAGATCCAATCGCCGCTACATCGTCTTGCTTGAGGCTCTCTTTTTCGAGGTTACAACTAAAAATTACAACTATTTTCTGGTTTTCCGAGAGTCAAACCGCACATATGCGTCCCCGAAAGTAAATCAATGGCCCTGCAACAAACCCAAATTCCCACCCAATTGTCCAATACCGAATTGTCAGTTTGCTATTGCCGGGCTAGTTCTCGTCGCATGGGTTATTCCTGCGGCCCTGATTCAATTGACCAGAAATTGACGGTGTCCTTAAATGGTGTCTCTGGAGGATAGATCCAATCTGGTACCCCCGCGGAAAGGTCATAATTTTTCATAAAATCCTCATACTCGTCGTAAAACACATCCATAGTCATCCCAACGTGCTTTTTGAACGACGCGTGCCATCCCAGCCGCCACGCATCCTCCAGGATGGAAACCATAGCGATCTCTGGCGAAGTGATGTGCATAAGATAACGAGCCATAAGGTGCCAGTGATCTATGTCGCACTCTTCTGTATTTTCTCCGCCCTGCCATGGGTACCACTCCTGGCGAGCGTCTACCTCTGTACAGGTACCGCCGGACTGCATCCTCTCTACGTAGGCCACGAATTCCGTTTCAAACCAACCGCAGCACGAACCAGCAATGGCGTATTTCGTCTTAGCTAATTGCGATGGCCATTCCTCTTCGCTAGCGACAATCTCGTCGTACCCTAAGCCGCCTTTCTTAGTCACATCAAACTCGTCAAAATGATCACGAAGAATCCACCCTGGGGAAAGGTTCGCAGTCCCCTCGATCCACCAGGTGGGACCGAAACCGTCGGGGGGAAGCAGGGCCTCTGGGCCGTTCCCGGCATAACCCTCCTTGCCGAGAGCGTGCGCCCTCTGAACATGATGATGGTATTCGTGAATTAGGCCTGAGAGCATTCCGTACTGCGTCCCTTCCAAACCATAAAAATCCAGAGTGTCGGGATTGGATGTCGCCAATCGGTCATTGCAAAACGAATAGCCGTCACGAACAGGGTTCGGCCCACCGCTAAAGCCAGTGAGGCAACCAGCCCGCCCATTTACAAGGTTAAAGTCGGGGGTAACGTCAGAATCAAAGTTGTACTCAAAAAACCCCAAGTCATCGAGGCCGTTTACAATTTCTCGATTTTGGGAGCTTTCGTCTCCGTCGTAACTTGCTAAAACCCAGCGGTCGTAACCGCCGAGATTATCGATAAGAATGTCCATCGTTCTTAGGACATCGCCCCGCCATTCGGGGGTCACAGTGTCTCCAAAGAAAATGTGGAAATCGGGATCCCTCTTGGGTATGTTCCTTCCCTCGTTCGCGAGCCACAGACCGTCTTCGAGAAATTCTTTAGGCAAATCCTCGCCACCAATAGGACAATGACGGTGTCTATAGTTTGCCGCTGAAATCGCAGATTCGTTCGTCTGTGCTTCACATGGTGGTAAAGCTTCGGACGTTGTTTCAGTTAGAGGGGCTGGCCCCTCGGTCAATTCCGCGGCACTTTCAGACGAAGAATAGTTGCCTGCACAGCTAGCTAACGTGAGACTTACAACCATGGCCAAAACCGCAGAGTTTCTATACATCCGGTTAAAATACCCGAGTGACCTGAGATAAGCGTCCCAAACAGTTCGAAGGCCAAACATGTACTCCTACCAACGAGGTTGAAGCAAGTTTGCTGAAGTCAGCAGGCCGTTTTGCGACTAAACGGTTTTTCGAACCAGAAAAACCCTTATATTTACTGGGGTTTCTTCTATCTCGTGGGGCCTATTTAGATCCACTCGGCCTTAGATCGCCGTTTTCTGGCCTCTGTTTTTCAAAATTACAACTAAAAATTACAGCTATTCGACATTCTTGAAATCCCGTTATTGTGACGCGCGGTCTTCGATCGAAGTTAATTCTTTATCCACCGGCAGAGTGGTTGCATGCTTTGGTGGATCGCAATGATTGCAATCGGCGTGTGGATGGCCATGAGTGGCTTTACGAAATCAAACGCGACACCGTTCAAATACCTTTTGGCAAGGGCAGCGTTGGTCTGGAAATCCAAAGCACACAGCTTCTTAGGTTTCTCAGGTGTAGTAGCTGCTCTAGTTGGAGCGTTTCTCCTGATTAGTAAATAATTTCGTCGTGGAGCCTAGGAGAATCGAACTCCTGACCTCCTGCTTGCAAAGCAGGCGCTCTACCAATTGAGCTAAGGCCCCTCAGGGATTCTATTTAGTTGTGTGGGGCTACCAGGACTTGAACCTGGGACCTCTTCGTTATCAGCGAAGCGCTCTAACCACCTGAGCTATAGCCCCCTAGGCCGACTACGATTTTAGCGCACTCTGGGCACAAGCCACTACTCTACTGGTTCGTGAACCCGACTGTTAGACCACCGGTCAATCGAGCAATAACGTTATAGAGGATTGCGCTCAGTGATCCGAGGACCGTCAGGGACACCATGTTGATAAGTCCGCCCACCAAGCCCAGGAGGGCGACCTGTTCGAAGCTCAGTAGCGCGAGAATTGCGCCGCCTCCTTCCCCTAGAACGTCGCCGACAACTCCTTCAACAGCACCGATTACTCCCACTGAGCTCAGCAATACCCAGCTCAACAGGACCACCAAGAAAACAGAGATCGATATCGCCGCAGAAACCAGAGCAGAAACTTTGACCGCAGCCCACAAGTCGATATAGACAAGGTTGAGTCGGACCTGCTTGGCGACCGGGGCAGAGGACCTCTGGGTTTTCATTCGTGAGGTGGGAGTGTCAGTCATTCGGTAGTTTCTTTCTCTTCTTCTCCACTGGATACTTCCACGACACTACTCTCCTCATCGACGGTTTTCAGGTCCCGTTCAGAGTTCCGCGCAATGCCCAAAACCTTGTCTTCCTCGCCCATTCGCGCGAAGACAACTCCCATCGTGTCCCGGCCCTTTGCAGGGACCTCCTCCACGCTTGATCGCACCACTTTGCCGCTTTCGAGAACGACTAAGACTTCGTCTTCGTCTCCCACAATCAATGCTCCAGCGAGGCCACCTCGGGTTTCTGACAGCTTCGCTACCTTGATCCCCAGGCCACCACGCTGTTGAGCGCGGTATTGATCCACGGCGGTGCGCTTAGCGTAACCGCCCTCGGTCACCACAAAAACGTAGCCTTCATCAGTCACAACGGAGGCAGACAGCAACTGGTCTTCCCCGCGGAAGTGCATTCCAATCACGCCTGCGGTAGAACGGCCCATTGGTCGCAAAGACGAGTCTGTCGCGCTAAATCTCAGCGACATCCCCGCCTTCGACACCAACAACACATCGTCGCCCTCATTGGCGAGCATTGCAGCAACCAGCTGGTCTTCTTCTTTGAGATTGATGGCGATGATTCCACCGGACCGGTTGGTGTCGTACTGGGTCAGCTCTGTTTTCTTCACCATGCCACCCTCGGTGGCCAGCACCAGATACCTGGCAGCTTCATAATCCGCAATATCCAGAATCTGGGCTATTTCTTCGCCGGGCTGCAACGCCAGGAGGTTTGCTACGTGCTGGCCCTTCGCGTCTCGACCCGCTTCTTGGACTTCATAGGCCTTTGCCCGGAAAACCCGCCCGGTGTTGGTGAAGAACAGGAGCCAACGATGAGTGGTGGTGACAAAGAAGTGCTCAACTACGTCATCCGCGCGCAACTGAGCGCCCTTAACGCCCTTTCCACCTCGGTGCTGGCTGCGGTAATTATCACTCCGGGTGCGCTTGATGTAGCCACCCCGGGTAACCGACACGACCATTTCTTCCTCGGGAATCAGGTCTTCATTGGTCATTCCGCCATCGAATCCCATGACGATTTCTGTTCGTCGGTCATCACCAAATCGATCGGTGATGTCAGCAAGTTCCTCGGAGACAATGCTCCGCTGGCGTTCTTCGCTGGCCAAAATTGACTGGTAATCGGCGATAAGGCGTTCGAGCTCAGCCGCTTGATCCATGATCTTTTGGCGTTCGAGTGCCGCCAAGCGACGTAGCTGGAGATTCAGGATGGCGAGTGCTTGTTCCTCATCAACGTCCAGCAGTTTCTTCAGGCCTTCTTTGGCCTCTTCCACGGTGGGGGACTTGCGAATAAGGGCAATTACCGCATCGAGGGCGTCAAGCGCTTTGAGATATCCGCGCAGGATGTGGGCGTCAGCCTCCGCCTTGTCGAGGCGGAACTGTGTCCGCCGCACAATAACCTGAATTTGGTGGGAAACCCAGAGGGTAATAAAGGCATCCAGAGTCAACGTTCGGGGGACCCCGTCGACGATGGCCAACATATTGGCCCCGAAATTTTCCTGCAAGGACGTGTGCTTGTAGAGGTTGTTCAGGACCACCTTTGCCACAGCATCACGTTTTAATACGATGACGAGACGTTGTCCGGTCCTCCCAGAAGTCTCATCGCGAATATCAGCAATACCCGTGATTTTCGCCTCTTTAACAAGGTCAGCAATTTTGACCGCGAGGTTGTCCGGATTGACCTGATACGGAAGCTCGGTAACGACAAGACACGTCCGATTATGAATCTCCTCCACGGTGACAACGGCCCGCATCGTGATGGAGCCGCGACCGGTGCGATAAGCATCGGCGATACCGTTATTGCCGAGAATTTGAGCCCCGGTCGGGAAATCTGGCCCTTTTACCATCGTGAGAGCTGCCATCAGCAGCTCCTCCGTGGATGCCGTCGGGTTCGCTAAATGCCACTGGGCAGCCTGCGCGACCTCGCGCAGATTGTGCGGAGGAATGTTGGTCGCCATTCCCACAGCGATCCCCACTGAGCCGTTCACCAGCAAATTGGGGAAACGACTCGGAAGAATGCTCGGTTCCCGGGTTCTTCCGTCGTAGTTGTCTTGGAAGTCGACCGTGTCTTCTTCGATGTCCCGAACCATCTCCATGGCAAGGTTGGCCATCTTGGTCTCGGTATATCGAGGAGCTGCGGCACCATCATTACCGGGGCTTCCAAAGTTTCCCTGCCCCGCCGCCAGCGGGTAGCGCAGGCTCCATGGCTGGACGAGACGGACAAGAGCGTCATAAATGGCGGAGTCGCCGTGAGGGTGGAACTTACCCATCACGTCGCCAACCACGCGAGAACATTTCGAGAACGCCTTATCCGGCCGATATCCTCCGTCATACATCGAGTAAATGACCCGGCGATGAACGGGTTTCAGTCCGTCTCTGACATCGGGTAAGGCGCGGCCCACAATGACGCTCATTGCGTAGTCGAGGTAGGAGCGCTGCATTTCTACCTGGATATCAACCTGGTTGATACGATCCACGATGGGGCCGTTGGTATCTTCGTTAGCCACGATTCCGTCCTAAATATCTAAGAAACGCACGTCGTGCGCGTTGTGTTGGATGAAGCTCCGCCTGGCTTCTACGTCCTCGCCCATCAGGGTGCTGAAGACGGTGTCGGCGATAGCGGCGTCATCGAGAGTCACCTGCAATAGAGTTCGGGTCTCTGGGTTCATGGTGGTGTCCCAGAGTTCCTGGTGATTCATCTCTCCTAGACCCTTGTAGCGCTGAATGGAATTGTCCTTGGGGAGTCTTTTTCCATCTTTCTTGCCCGCCTCAGTCACCACATCGCGCTCTCGGTCGCTAAAAACGTAGTCGTGATCAGCGTTAGACCACTTAATTCGATACAGCGGCGGTTGAGCGAGATAGACGTAGCCTCGCTCGATCAGTGGTCTCATATAACGGAACAGAAGGGTGAGGAGGAGCGTGGTGATGTGTTGACCGTCCACATCAGCATCGGCCATTAAGACGATCTTGTGATACCGCACCTTATCGACATCGAAATCCTCACCGATTCCCGCACCAAAGGCGGTGATCATCCCCTGAATTTCGTTGTTTCCTAGGGCACGATCTAACCGCGCCTTTTCCACGTTCAAAATTTTTCCCCGCAAAGGCAAGATGGCTTGTGTTTCTGGGTTTCTTCCCGACACCGCGCTGCCGCCTGCGGAATCACCTTCCACCAGGAATATTTCACTGACCGCCGCGTCCTTGGACTGACAATCTTTGAGCTTCCCCGGCATTCCGCCAGATTCCAGTAATCCTTTACGTCGCGTTTGCTCTCGCGCCTTCCGGGCTGCAATTCTTGCTTGAGACGCCTGAACCGCCTTACGAACAACATCTCTGCCCTGTGCTGGGTTACGTTCAAACCAGTCTCCGAGGTGTTCACCAGTGACTTTTTGGACAAAAGACTTTGCCTCTGTGTTCCCCAATTTGGTTTTCGTCTGACCCTCGAACTGTGGCTCGCCCAACTTCACCGAGACAACAGCGGTAAGACCTTCTCGCACGTCATCGCCCGTGAGGTTCTCATCCTTCTCTTTCAGTAGTCCACTAGCCCGAGCAAAACGATTGACCAAGGTAGTCAGCGCTGCACGGAAACCCTCTTCGTGGGTCCCCCCCTCGTGAGTATTGATGGTGTTGGCATAGGTGTGGACGCTCTCGGAATAGGCGTTGGTCCACTGCATTGCTACTTCGAGAGCGATCTTGCGCTCAGTGTCCTCTGCTTCAAAAGAAATAATCTCCGGGTGAACGACATCGCTTTTCTTAGCGTGGTTGAGATACTCGACGTAATCCACCAAGCCTTTTTCGTAGTTGTAGCTGTCCTGTCGATCAGCCCCGGTAGGCCTCTGGTCGTGCAAATCAATGCGAAGACCCTTATTGAGGAAGGCCATCTGCTGGAAGCGGGTCCGAAGGGTTTCATACTCGAAATCCACTGTTTCAAAGATTGTTGTGCTGGGCCAGAACGTAATGATTGTCCCGGTTTCACTGGCTTTTCCTGCTTCGGCGAGCGGAGCTTGTGGCACACCGTCTCGATAGGACTGAGTCCAGGAGCTGCCTTGGCGACGAACCTCCACGTCGAGCTTCTCGGACAGCGCGTTCACCACACTGCTACCCACCCCGTGGAGACCGCCGGATACGGCATACCCACCGCCGCCAAACTTTCCTCCGGCATGCAGGGTGGTAAGGACGACCTCCACCGTTGACCTTTTTTCCACGGGATGCTCGTCGACGGGAATACCTCGGCCGTTATCGGTGACCTTTACCGAACCGTCCGCTTGAATGGCCACAGTGATGAGATCACAATGGCCGGCAAGCGCTTCATCTACAGAGTTGTCGACAATTTCATACACCAAATGATGCAAACCTCGAGGACCGGTCGACCCGATATACATACCCGGGCGTTTACGCACCGCCTCAAGCCCCTCAAGTACCTGGATATCACCCGCGCCGTAAGAGTCTTCTTCGGAAGGTTTCTTGGCCGCTGGTGTCATAGGTGTTGCTCCTGAAGAGAGGTTCAGCACGAGGGTGCTCCTGCTGATCGAGGCGCTCTTTCCGCCACCCCTCAGTCTACCGAGAACGACCCAGAAAAGACCTGATTTAGCCCTTCTGGGGAGGGATTTTTTTGATGTCGACCAATTACGGTTTGTTAGCCATAAGTATCGCGTGGGCCGCGCCCTGGAACCGAGCGGGGGCCATGTTTCCACGAGGGGGCACCCGGCCCTTTAATCGACAGCGTGGTGATAGCCGCCTGGGGGAATCGCTCCAGGAGAGATTCCAGGAGCGTGGATTTCATTATTCGCAGCTGGGTAGCCCACGCACTGGAGTCACAACTGATCTCCAGCACACCCTCTTCCGCTCCGGTTGGCGAGGTGTGCAGCGCTACGTCATCGCCCACAATGTCTGCCCAAGCCCCGATCAGGTCAGCCTGGGCGAGAGGCATCTCCCATCCCATCGTGTGCTCCAGGGCCCCAAACGCTTCAGCCATCGAACCTGGGTCCCGATGGTCAGAAAAGGGAAGCGACCCCTCGCTAGATGTTTCACGTGAAACACGTCGATAACCACCAAATCGCTCTCTCAGTCTCCGATAGACGATTTTTGGTTCATCAAAAGTCATCGAGGAGTCACCGCCCCCGCGAAAACATCGAACACTCGCCCCGACAATTCTTGGGGAATGTCCTCTTCCACCGCGCTGGTGACAATGATTTGCTCGTAATGGCCCATCGCGCTCACCAACTGGGCCCTGCGGCGGGAGTCTAGTTCCGCAAATACATCGTCCAACATGATGATCGGGTCACCACTGGGTTTATCAGCCTTTAACCAGGAGGCGGTTCCAAGCCGCAAAGAAAGAGCAAGGGACCACGTTTCCCCTTGACTCGCATGAGTCCGCGCGGGCCGACCCTCGATCAGTAGTTCCATATCGTCTCGCTGAGGCCCGACTAAAGAGATTCCCCTCTCCCGCTCCGCCGGAGCGGCCTGATCCAGAGCGACCGAGATTAAAGACACCAGGTCTTCCCGGGATACCCCCTCCTCCACGACAAAACCTTTGGGAAGATAGCGCGCCGTGATGTGCTGTCCCGTGGCGAGATTCTCATACGCTGCCGTGACATTGGGCAGAATTGCTGCCCATTGCTGAAGTCGCTGGGAAACAATATCGGCGGCCAAAGAAATAAAAGAGGCGTTCCAGACTTCGAGAGTGGAGAGGTCCGCACCCCGCGGCTGCGAACGCAATGACTTCAACAAGCTGTTTCGTTGTTTGAGAACCTTGTCGAAATCTGCATAGGTTCCAGCCATCGTGGGCGATGCACCGACGACCAGCTCGTCAAGGAATTGCCGCCGAAAACCTGGTTCACCACGAATAATTGCTGAGTCTTCCGGGGCGAACATCACCGCAGAAACCCACCGCGGTATCTCTGAAATCTTGACCGAGTTACCGGACACTGTGGCGTCGCTCGTGCCGGAGCGCTTAAGTGTGACACCGACGGAAACATCACGGTCCCCATGACGAAGACTGCCAAATATGGTGGCTCGATCGTAACCATCCCCGATCAACGCAGAGGAACCACCCACGCGATGAGACCCAAGCGTTGAGAGATATCGAACAGCCTCCACCACGTTGGTTTTGCCTTGACCGTTAGGCCCAACCAAGATGTTGGTGCCCTGCGTGAAGCTGAGCGAGCTTCGGTCGTGATTACGCCATCCCACGAGGTCTAGCTGGCTAATCCACACGAGGCGGACTTAGCGCATCAAGAGATTTGGCTGCAACAAGTATCGGTATCCCTCAGAAGCGTCGCCATCTTGAGACTTTTGTGCCGTCAATAACACCGGTCCTGGTTTGTTCGGGTTATCAGTGTGCGTGAAGGAGACTCGGACAAATTCGCTATGCGTGGCGGCCAAGCCATCAATGAGGAACTGTGGCTTGAGTGATACCACGCACTCTTTTCCTACAAGATGCCCGTTGATTTCTTCTGACGCTTGTGCTTGGTCCGACCCAAGAGCCTCGAGGGCCACCCCATCAGCGCTGAACGAATATCGAAGAGGCGCCTCCCGCTCAAGCACCAATGCCACCCGACGGGTAGCTTCTATCAAGTCTTGCGTGCTCACCACCGCATAGTCGGGGGTGGTTTCGGGAAACAGCTTCTGGACGGGAGGGAAGGAGCCCTTGATGAGCAACGTCGTCACCGTGCGCTGGTCAGAGCTAAAAGCGACCAGCTCTCTTTCCCCGCCAACACTTAGCGTGATCGTCAAGTGGGATGTGTGAGCAAAGGTTTTACCGATCTCCGCCAGCGTTCGAGAGGGAATGAGCGCTTGAAGCCCCTCGGCGGCAACCGAGCCACCGGACCATGAAAGTTCCTTTGCTGCAACCCGATAACGGTCGGTGGCCATCATTACTAAGGCAGAGGAAGACACATCCAACAGCACACCAGTTATCACCGGGGTCACGTCATCACGAGAAGCTGCGGGTGCTACTTGCCCCACAGCTTGGGAAAATTCCTCGCCCGATACTGAGCCAGATACGCCCTCAACTTCGGGCAAATTTGGATACTCTTCGACCGGCATCGTGGCCAAAGTAAATTTTGCCGAACCCGACACCACCGAGACAGAAGTTCCACTCAAAGAGAGAGTGACGCTGTCTTCCGGGAGGCGCTGAGCAATCTCAGACAGTAAGCGCCCAGAAACAAGGACTTGACCGGGGGCGTCTACCGAAGCCGCAACTTTCGTTTTGGCCGACACCTCATAATCAAAAGAGGAGATCGTCACGGTGTCATCCTCGACAGTGATCAAAACACCACTCAGAATCGGCAAGGTTGTGCGCTGAGGTAATAACTTCACAGCGAAAGAGACTGCTTCACTGAAGACATCTTTATTCACTTCGAACTTCACAGGACACCTACTCAATTGCTAGACGGAACCGGGTACTTGATTCTGTCACAAAGCCTTTGGCGTCGTAGTCGAAGGTTATTGGGAGGAAGAAATTGATTAATTAAGTAAATACTCATAACGGCTGTGGAAAAGAGGATAACCGGTGGACTGCGCTGAAAAAGGTCGTGAACTACATCGGTGTCAGATGTGGAAATCTTCCGGAGAGGCCTGTGGATAATTCCTGAGAAACTGGTGAAATCTTTTCCAGCTGCACTAGCGTGTGAAGAATTTCGGCGTGTCTTCCCCAGTAGGTGACACGTTTTCCACAACTTATCCACAGTGTGGGAAACCTTCAACTAGAAGTTGGATTAATTTGTATAATTCGAACTTTGTTTGATACGGCTCGTAAGTTCAGTCACCTGGTTATAAATCGAGCGGCGTTCTTTCATGAGTTCGCTAATCTTGTTGTTCGCATACATCACCGTCGTATGGTCACGGTTTCCAAAAAGCTGGCCGATTTTAGGGAGCGACAGGTTCGTCATCTCTCTCGAAAGATACATCGCAACCTGGCGAGCCAAGGCGATGGTCTGTGAACGCGAGGATCCATAGAGGTCATCGACGGTGAGCTGGTAAAAAGTTGCGGTGATGTTGATGATGTCTACTGGTGACACAACATTGGTGTCTTCAGTGAGGACCAGGTCCTTCAATACAGTGCGGGCGAGTTCCATGGAGATAGGCGCTTTGTTGAGGTTTGAGAAAGCGGTGACTCGGATAAGTGCACCTTCTAGTTCGCGGACATTGGAAGATACTTTCGAAGCCATAAGCTCCACAACGTCATCGTTGATGTCTATTCGTTCACTCGCGGCTTTCTTCCGGAGAATGGCGATACGGGTTTCGAGGTCAGGAGCTTGAACATCTGTAATAAGGCCCCATTCGAAGCGGGAGCGCATACGGTCCTCAAAGCCGGTCAGCTGTTTCGGGGGTAGATCACTGGTGACGACAACTTGCTTGTTGTGGTCGTGAAGAGTGTTGAAGGTATGAAAAAAAGCTTCCTGGGTGGAATCTTTACCTTGAAGAAACTGGATGTCATCAATGAGCAGAATGTCGACTTCACGGTATCGCGCCTGGAATTCTGGAGCTCTGTTGTTGGCAATCGCGTTGATGAAATCGTTGGTGAACTCTTCGGAGCTTACGTATCTCACGCGGCAGCCTTTAAAGAGGCTGATGGCGTAGTGGCCAATGGCGTGGAGAAGGTGTGTTTTTCCTAGACCAGAGCCCCCATAGATGAACAGCGGGTTATAGGCCTTAGCTGGGGCTTCTGCTACCGCGACAGCTGCGGCGTGAGAAAACCGGTTGGAAGACCCAATAACAAAATTGTCAAAGCTATATTTCGCGTTGAGGCGTGACTGATTTTCTCCCACCGCGATCGGACCAGGGTCGAAAGGTTCGCTGAGTATCTCCGCGGCGACAGCTTCCGTCAGTGGAATTTGAAGGACATCGCTTTCGATATCCGGGTTAACAACAATGGCAAAACTACTAACACCAGAATCTTCGGTGCTCTCCAATGCTTCTAAAAGCGGCAGACGCACTCTCTGTTCCAGCATCCCTCGGGTGAGCTCGTTAGGAACTTCGAGATAAAGAACCCCTGCCATCACGCCGCGAGGTTCGACAAGGTCGAGGAAGCCCCAGAGCTGAGGAGTGATTCGGGCGTCGGTGGTGAGATGAGACTTAACCCCTTGCCACAAGTCAGCAACCTGAGTCTCTGGCTCGCTCACACCTTCACCCCTTTGCGATGTTGTGGATAACAAGAAGCTCCACCCTATGACAGGCGGAAATACTGACCATAACAGTACAAGCTCCCTGTGGATAACTACAGCCCTAGGATGGCTTGACCACCGCCCCTTAGGGGCTTATCCTGTAGTGTTGCCCATTCGGGCTAAGTTTTGATCAGGAGAACACCTGATCGGTATCGAGGAGTTTCCATGAGTAAGCGCACGTTCCAACCCAACAACCGTCGCCGCGCCAAGGTTCACGGTTTTCGCTTGCGCATGCGTACCCGTGCCGGCCGTGCCATCCTCGCTGCGCGTCGCCGCAAGGGCCGCACGTCGCTTTCGGCCTAGGTAAGAAATCCCGTGCTACCACGGGTTCACCGGATTGTGTCGGGTGAGGATCTTCGCTCGACCCAACGCCGCGGCCGCCGTTCAGCTCATGGCCTCTTCGTAATGGTCTATCGCAGGACCGACGCAGAGTCTCCTTCGAGGTGGGGCTTTGTGGTGTCAAAAAAAGTTGGCAACGCTGTGGCCCGTAATCTCATCAAACGCAGGATGCGGGCACTCGCTTCGCATACCTTGCTCGCGAACCCTATGGGTTTCGACACCGTGGTGAGAGCCTTACCCGGGTCGGCAGCAGCGAGCTTTGATGAGTTATCGGAGAGCTGGGCGCTTGCGATACGGGAGTGGCAGGAATGACACGGGCGTGGGGGTTCCTGATCCTCGCTCCTAGGAATCTCGCTTTGGCCCTACTAATGGCTTACCGAAAACTTATTTCCCCTCTTTATGGACAGGTTTGTCGCTACTACCCCAGTTGCTCGCTTTACACGTTGAGGGCAATCCAACAAACCGGTGCCCTCGGGGGAATAGGCTTAGGGGCAATTCGCATTGTCCGATGCAACCCTTGGGCCCGCGGTGGTATCGATGATCCCCCGGAGCGATTAAGAGATTTGTACGAAATAACCCCGCGCGGCTTTGTGCGGGTTAAAGGAAGGTAAGCGGTTGGGAATTTTCGACACGATCCTGTGGCCTATTCGGTGGGTTATCGAGGCGGTACTTGCGGGAGCCCATTCCTCGCTGGAATTCCTTGGCATGGACCCCTCCTCAGGTGCGGCCTGGTTCTTATCAATCGCAACCCTGGTGTTGATTGTCCGCGCTGCTCTGATTCCGGTGTTCGTCCGCCAAATTAAGAGTCAGCGACGGATGATGGAAATTGCCCCGGAGCTTAAGAAGATCCAGGACAAGTACAAGGGCAAAAAGGACCAGTTCTCTCGCGAGGCGATGTCCCGCGAAACCATGGCTCTGTATAGCAAAGCGGGGACCAACCCGTTCTCGTCGTGTTTGCCACTTCTCTTGCAGATGCCCATCTTCTTTGGCCTCTTCCGGGTATTGAGCACCGCCGCCGAAGGACGTCCTGGCGTATCGTTCATGACCCAGCAGTTGGCCGACCAGTTCGGCGAAGCAAGGCTTTTTGGTTTGGCCCCATTGCAGTCGACGATGTCCTACGCCTTCAGTGAAGCTTCGACGTTGTCTTCTTCCGCAACGGTCGCCGTTATTGCTACCGCCGCGGTGATGGTTGTGGCCATGTCAGCTTCTCAGTTCGTTACCCAGTTGCAGATCATGTCAAAGAACCAGTCGCCTGCGATGAAAGAAAGCCCGATGTACCGCCAGCAGCGCATCCTGTTGTACATGTTGCCTCTGGTCTTCCTGTTTTCCGGGTTCTACTTCTCACTGGGAGTCATGACTTACTGGCTTGTTTCTAACTTCTGGACCATGGGTCAGCAATTTGTGGTAATTCGTAACATGCCAACACCGGGCAGTGATGCAGCGATAGCGCGTGACGCTCGGATGGCAAAAAAGCGTGAACGGAAAGGGATTGTCCTCATCGAGGACGAGGGAGAAGAGGAAGCTCCTGAGGAGCCCAAACAACGTCAGCAGCCTGTCAGCAAAGACCGGGCGAAGAAGAAAAAGAAGAAGAGGAAGTAATGGCCACCACAGAAGACAAGATTGTCGTACCCGACGAGGGCGAACTCGCAGCAGATTACCTGGAAACCTTGCTTGATATTGCGGATCTTGACGGTGATATTGAGATTGAGGTGAAGACCGGAAGAACTTATGTCACGGTTGGCGCCCCCGATAACGACGACCTGCGAGTGCTTTCTAGCCCCGAGGCCGTTGGTGCGTTACAAGATCTCACCCGTCTAGCGGTCCAGCAAAAAACGGGCGAGTTCGCTCGGCTGGTTTTGGATGTTGCTGGGTCTCGGGATAATCGAGTGAAAGAGCTAGAGAAGCTTGTCGCGCACGCCGTTGAGAAGATTGAAGGCGGCGCGAAAACTGCAGCTCTCCCCCCCATGAGTAGCTATGAGCGAAAGCTTGTCCACGACATGGTCGGCGAAAAGGGCTATCAGTCAGGTTCGCAAGGCGAAGGTTCAGACCGCCACACGGTCATCTCCCCCGCCTCATAGGGAATGTTTCACGTGAAACATCCTGAGTGCGAGCCTGAGCCAGAATCCTCTGAGCGGGTATGTGGGGAGTCCCTAGATACCCTGCGGCAGCTGGCTGACCACATGGTTGAGTGGGGCGAAGAGCTGGGACTTGTCGGTCCTAGGGAATTGGATCGCTTATGGACACGACATATATTGAATTCCGCCTTGCTTGCCCGGAAGGTTCCCCAGGGAACGCTAGCTGACGTAGGGTCCGGTGCTGGGTTCCCGGGACTGGTTGTGGCTGCGATGCGACCTGACGTTCATTGCACCCTTATTGAGCCCCTCGGGCGTCGGGCTACATGGTTAAAGGACGAAGCAGATCGCTTGGGCCTGACGAACGTAACCGTGTTCAATAAGCGGGCGGAAGAATTATGGGACACCGTCAAGGTGGACGCCGTCACAGCACGTGCGGTGAGTGCCCTGAAGACCCTGATTCCGCTCTGTGTGCCATTACTCAAGCCCGGAGGCGAACTACTGCTCATGAAGGGGCAGAAGGTCGAGGACGAAATTCGGACGGCGGCTAGCGTGATGGTGGGTGCCGGACTTTCGCAGCCCCGGGTGGAAACGACCGGCCCCGAGTATGGAACGGAAGAGACCCGAATTTTTCGGGCTACAGTGGCATAGCGTGGCGAATGTTTCACGTGAAACATCGAAGGGAGTTTTTCTGTGAATCAGAGCTCTTTCGATGCCACAACACCACTTGCGGCCGAGTTACAAGACCTTACCCGGCGGAGAAAAGCTTTGCAGGACAGCAAGGCTCCTCTCCCTGCGACTGCTCGCGTCATCGCGGTTGCTAACCAAAAAGGGGGCGTAGGTAAGACGACTACCGCCGTGAATATCGCTTCGGCGTTGGCCCACCTTGGGGCAACAGTATTGGTCATTGACCTGGATCCACAAGGAAACGCTTCCACAGCGCTGGGAATCGACCACCATGGGGATATTGCCAGCATTTATGACGTTGTGGTGGGCACCACAGACCTCGCGGACACTATTGTGCCGAGCCCGGATCACCCAAACCTCCTGTGTTCGCCGTCTACCCTCGACCTCGCCGGGTCTGAGATCGAACTCGTGACGATGCCCGCGAGGGAGCACCGCCTGTCCCGCGCCCTGGAGCGCTATTTGGGCTCAGACCAGGGAGCACGGGTCAATTACGTCATCATTGACTGTCCGCCGTCTCTTGGGCTGCTGACGGTCAACGCCTTTGTCGCCGCAAAGGAGGTCATGATTCCGATCCAGTGTGAGTACTACGCGCTCGAAGGCGTGAGCCAACTCGTGCGGAACATTCAACTGGTAACAAGCCACCTCAACCCAGATTTACGGCTATCGACCATTGTGTTGACCATGTTTGATAGCAGGACGAACCTGGCTCACCAGGTGGTGGCTGATGTGAGGGAGCACTTTCCCTCCGAAACACTCACGGCGGTGATTCCGCGTTCCGTTCGAGTGTCCGAGGCACCCAGTTATGGACAAACGGTGATCTCCTACGATAAGTCGTCACCAGGCGCAGTCGCCTACCAAGAAGCAGCGGTGGAAATCGCTCACAGAGGAGCAACGAACTAATGGCACAGAAAAGAACGGGCCTGGGGCGCGGAATTGGAGCGTTGATCCCCTCAGCACCCGAATCAGGCGACCGCCCGGTGGATGTGTTTTTTCCCGCTCCCGCGTTAGCTGAGAGCGGATTGGTCGCCGTTCCCGGTGCCACTCTCGCCCAGATCTCCCCCCAGGCCATCCGCCCCAACCCGCAACAGCCGCGTCGCGAATTTCGACAAGATGAGCTGGACGAGCTGATCCACTCCGTCACCGAGTTTGGGGTGTTGCAGCCGATTGTGGTGCGACCCCTCAATCCACCCGAAGGTGACACGTCCTTCGAGCTCATCATGGGTGAGCGTCGGTTGCGCGCCTCCGTGGCGGCTGGCTTGCCCACCATTCCCGCTGTCGTGAGGGACACTGCGGATGAGTCAATGCTGCGGGATGCGCTCTTGGAAAATCTTCACCGAGCGAGCCTTAATCCCCTCGAAGAAGCCTCGGCGTATCAACAACTCCTCTCGGACTTTGGAATCACCCAGGACGAACTGGCCTCCAAGCTGGGGCGCTCTCGCCCCCAGGTCACCAACACCTTGCGCCTCCTGCGTCTCCCGGAGTCCCTCCAGGTTAAGGTTGCAGCGGGCGTTTTGAGCGCCGGTCACGCCAGGGCACTCTTGTCAGTGAAGGACTCTGCTGTCCAAACAGCTCTGGCAAAGAAGATCATCGACCAGGCCCTCACGGTTCGCCAAGCAGAAGAGGCGGCGGGTGCCATTAAGCCCGCAACGGGCAAGAAGAAGGTTCGCGCCGGCGGGCGTAGCGATCATCTCGGTGAAATAGCAGACCGCATGGGCGACCGACTCAACACGCGAGTGAGCATTAATTTATCGAAGACCAAAGGGACTTTGGCGATTGATTTCGCGACAGTGGCAGACCTCAATAGAATCTTGGCCGAACTGGGTGAACCCGGGTTTGGCGAATCTAGCTAGCTGCTGACTCGACGAGAGCGGCGTAAACACTGCCGATGTCATACCCAGCTGAATCAAGCGCCAAGACGGTGCTGGAAGTCTCGGTAAGGCCCGGCATGGTGCTCGCCTCCAGGAACCATGGCTTGCCCTCACTATCGATCATAAAGTCAACACGGGCGAGGTGGCGCAGGCCAAGTGCAGCGAATGCCTTCGTCGCCTGGGCATGAAGCGCCTCGAGAACGTGCTCATCAAGGCGGGGCGGAGTGAAAAATCTCGTCGCGCCGGCGGTGTATCGCGCCTCGAAGTCATAGTGTCCCGACAGGGGTTCAATCTCTACCGGGGCGATCGCCCGTGGCCCATCACCGGTATCGATAATGGTGACGCACACTTCCACCCCCACGACCCGTCGTTCCACGAGGGCACTATCGGCATAGGTGAAAGCGTGAACCATTGCCTTGCGGAGATCCTCGGTCGAGTCCACCCAACTCACGCCCTGGGCGGAGCCACCGAAAGCAGGCTTTACAACGAGGGGTAGACCGAGGTGTTCTGCCACGGTGGCGAGCACACTCTCAGCACCGAGTTCTCGAAACGCGTCGCGAGACAGCGTGATGGAGGGGGGCGTTGCGACCCCCGCGCGTTCGACCAGGGTCTTTGCCACCGGCTTGTTCCAAGCAAGCCGCGTGGCTTCACCGTCCGAGCCGACATACGCAAGACCCAGCATGTCAAGGAGGCCGCGGAGGGCCCCATCCTCCCCTGATGCGCCGTGGAGAACCGGCCAGACGACGTCGGGTTGCGCTTCTACTAAAGCGCTAAGCAAGGTTGCGTCCGGGTCGCGGAGCGTCACTTCTACACCATGGGCCAAAAGCCCATCTGCCACTCGGCGACCAGATTTGAGAGAGATATCTCGCTCGTGGGAGATACCGCCGGAAAGAACGAGAACCTTGGTCGGTGATGTCATTTAGTGAACCTCCGGTGGGGGAGCATCGAGTGTCACGCCGAGAGGGATATCTGTCGCTGTGGGGCCGAACGTTTCGAGAAGCTCGAGTTCTTCGGTGATGACGCGAGAGAGACGCTTGATTCCTTCTTCAATGAAATCGGGTTCCGGGTAACAGAAAGCCAACCGCAGATTGCCCCGCCCCCCACCATCGGCATAAAAAGCGGTGCCGGGGGTATAAGCCACCAGCTCCTTGATGGCCCGGGGGAGCATTTCTTTGGAGTCCAAACCCTCGGGCAGCGTGAGCCAAAGGTAAAAACCCCCGGTGGGCGCAGTATGCGAAACGTTGGGCAAGTGGGTCGCGAGCGCCGACACCATTGTGTCTCTTCGCTCTTGGTAGAGGCCACGATAGGTAGTTATTTGACCCTTCCAGTCGTTGGTCTCGAAGTAGTCGGCAAGGATCATCTGCGAGAACGAGCTCGGCGAAAGAATCGCCGCCTCCGACGCTAATACGAGTTTTTCTCGTATCCCGTGGGGGGCAACCACCCAGCCCACACGAAGCCCGGGGGCGAAAGTTT
>ERZ887830.630-NODE-630-length-21915-cov-12.148353_pt1 | contig 21915 bp, 18 predicted proteins | sample MGYA00521101_ERZ887830 | MGnify/ENA primary metagenome ERZ887830 (study PRJEB32303, sample SAMEA104408592) | aquatic metagenome | biome: Marine water; feature: Pelagic; material: water | place: Baltic Sea | collected 2014-06-05T16:38:00 | depth 1,762 m ... | reverse complement strand
AAATAGGCTACAATTGCGCCGTCATCATCCGGATATTTGGTGAGTAAAGCATTCCACACTTCGACAGCAAAGTTTAGTTTATCAGTGCGTGAATAGTCTGCGATATAAAGCATTACGCGGGGGCTGACTTCATTGACGAATTCAGTGTCATATGGTTCGCTGGGAACGAGTGTGACATTGCTCCGATACAGCCCCATGAGCATGCGTGCTTCGCCGACACGTTGATTGGCTACTTTGACTTTAGATAAGTGCGCACGGAAAAACGTTTCAGGAGTTTCATTCGGGTAGTCTGCGAGTTGTTTGCGGTAGATGGAAGTGACCTCATTGATAGGGGTAAGGTCTTTGACGAGCCACTCGCCAAATTGTGGATGGTTACGAAGGCGGTTGTAGAGCGTTTGATCTAGGTCAGTGTTGACGTAAAAGTATTCAAATAAGTATCCGCGGTCGGTGACGATTAGAGTGCGGAAATCGATGTCGTTTTCCAGTCGATCAAGGAATTCAACAGTCTTTTTCAGTGTGGCCTTGTTGAGATTATATTTTTCAGTGTACCCTTCAATCAATACATCGACACCGGAGTTGCTTGAATCATCGACGAATTTCTCAATATATTCACGATAGAGCGCAAGCATGTCATTGGGGCGCCGGAGAAACTCGTATGCACGGCCGAGCTGGAAGATCGCATCGGTCATGCGGCCTTTTTCAGCGAAGCGATTCGTGTATGACTTAAAATTAGCAGCCATTTCTTCATAGCGCTGCAAGTTCTCATAGATTGTGCCGATACTAAATGCGCAGCCATCGTGAATGTCTTGAAGAGTGGTAATCTCGTCGGCGTATTTGAAGTGCTTTAGGGCTAGTTCGGAGTCACCCGAGAGGTTCTCGATTTCGCCTAGGAAATAGTATGCTTGGTCGAGCGCAGTGCCTCGAGAGTACTTTTCTGTGTAACTGTAGAGTGTTTTTCGTGCAGCCTCAAAGTCTTGTGCATAGAATTGGGAAGCACCTTTACGCAGTAGGCAATCTTCTGCGTAAATACTGGTTGGGTATCTGTTTAGGAGATTCGTAAAGTTGGCTATAGCAGTGCTGTAATCGCCTATTTGCAGTCCAGAAAGGCCACGCCAGTAATAAAGCCCGTCTTCGAAGATTGGCCTATTATGTAGTTTGAGCCACTCAGTCGTTTGTGTAATAATTGTTTCAAATTGATTACTGCCCATGTAGTGGCTGACCCAGAGCGACAGCATGTTACTGGAGACTGCGTCCAACGGGTGAGTGTCGAGGAAGTCTTTAGCTATTTGTACATATTCGCTCTTATCGCCGCTATCTTTCAAGGTGCTAACGAGCGCAATACTGATATCTGAGTAGAAGTCGCCTCGAGGAAATTGCTTGCGATAGGCTTTACCGACTTCAATCGCAGTATTCTTTTTATTGAGCTGTAGAGCGTTGGAAAAAGTGGCGTAGGTGAAGAATTCTGTTTGCGGATCATTGGGATTTTCGACCATCAGGTCATGGAACATCCAGAATGCTTCGTAGCGACGAGCCGTTTTGGTATAATTACGAGCGCGACGTACCAGTAGTTCGTTGCGCAGGGTTGGAAGCTTGCGCAGCTGTATGAGGATGGCTTCTAGGTTTTTAACTTCTTGTTTGAGCTTTTCAGTCGCCTCTTGGTTGCGACCCATATCAGCGTTGAATTGAATCTTTGCTTGTTTCTGAGCAACATTCATTTCGTTGTGCTCGATCATGATGTCCGTTGTTTTGATCAAGTTGAGCAGGATCGCGGCATCGCTCAGTCGCGCTTGCCCAACCATAATATCGCTCGTCTTCAGTAGCGCTACATTGAGTCGAGGTAAATAGCGTACTTCGGATTCGGTAGCCAAGATGGGAAGGAGCCTCATTGCTTCGTCGAGGCGTTTTTCGGCGACATACGCTTCGAAGCTGGCTGCTGCAGCCCAAGCCTTATCCTCGAAACTTCGTGAAGTATCCATCAGTTGCTGAAAAATCGGCAAGCCGTCTTTCCATGCACCTTTGTTGTAGTAGATTTGCGTGAGATCTTTAAGCAGTTTACTTTCTTGCTTTACATTAATGCGAAAGGAGTAGCCGCCATTGAGTACCCGCTTCATTAGTGCGATTGCATCATCTTCTCTTTTCAAGATGCGTAACACATCTATTTTTTTGATGACCGCATCTTTGATTTTTGGGCTGTTTGGGTATTCTTTCTCGAGTTTCTCGTACCACTGTAAGGCTTGGTTCAACTCGGAGGCTTGATTGGTATCCACGAATCGTTGAATATGAGCAGTGCCAAGCAAGAAAATTGGAAAATCGAGCTTTATCTCGGAGTCATTGATTGCTTCGACACGCTGGATTAATTCTTCAAGCAAGGGCATTGCCTCGAGCAGTTGCCCTTGCTCAACGAGTGCGTTGGCTTGAGCTTGTAGATCTGAGAAACCGAGCTGACTCGCATCTTGTGCTTGAAAATTAGAAACCAAGCTGAATGAAGCGAGTATTGCGATCGATAGAAATTTTTTGACGGACGAAAGTAGCAAAATATGTCGAAATAGACTGGGTTAGGGGAAACCTTAAGAAAGATGAAAGTCTTGCTTTAAGAGCGTTATGTAAAGCGAAAAGCCAAAATTATGTGTTTTTTATGTAAAAATAATAATAACTATTTAGTTTTAATTATCTGTTATTGTTGGTCAATTCACTTACGAGCCTCTCCCACTCATAATTTTTTTCCTGTAGACGTTTTGAAGTTCGTGCGGATTGGATTTGGAGCTCCTTTGCTTTTTCTTTGTCGGCATAAGATTCGGGATCTGCCAGTAGTGCTATGATTTCAGTTTGTTTTTGTTCTAGCTCAAGTATGTCTGACTCGAGTAGCGCGACGCGTTTCTCTAAGCTTCTGCGGCCCTTTGCTTCGACTTTACGCTTTTCTGCGTCGATGCGTCGGCGCTCTTTAGCGCTGATCGCTTGAGGTTTATTGACGGGGTTTTTTTCAAAATCTGGGCGGGCATTTTTAATCCCTGCGACTAGCCCGCTTTGCTCTGAACTGGCGTTTGATTTACGTAAATAGTAGTCGTAGTCACCCGCATAGTTAGTGGTGGTTCCAGCCTGGATCTGAATGGTGTGCTCTGCGATGGCCCTAATAAAGTGTACATCGTGGCTGACAAAAACGACTGTCCCTGTGTAGCGTTTGAGTGCGCTGATGAGTGCATCGATGCTGGGCATATCGAGGTGTGTGGTTGGCTCGTCCAATAATAGCAAGTTGGGAGGTGCGAGTAGGAGTTTAACTAATGCTAGGCGGCTCTTTTCTCCACCACTTAGTACTTTGACCTTCTTAAAGACGTCGTCACCGCGAAATAAAAAGGCGCCTAGAATGCCGCGCACGCTTTGTTCATTGAGCCCGCTTTCGACGCGTTCCATGGCTTCGTCGATCACGGTGCGCTCGACATCCAGCACATCGACGCGTTGTTGTGAGAAGTAGCCGACGCTCACGTTGTGGCCGAGCTCGCGAGTGCCGCCTTGAATCGGGATGTTGCCTGCCAAGATTTTTAGCAGTGTTGATTTACCGGCACCATTGGGGCCCACCAGTACAATGCGTTGTTGCTTCTCAATCAGCAGACTGAGATCCGTGTAGACGATGTGCTCGCCGTAGGCTTGTTGAATATTTTCAAAGGTAGCGACGCGTTGACCGCTGCGTTGGGGTTGAGGGAAGCTGAAAGAGATGGTGTCGCTTGCACTTTCAGGCGGGGCGATTCGCTCCATCTTCTCGAGTTGCTTCATGCGAGCTTGAGCTTGCGAGGCCTTGGAAGCTTTGGCGCGAAAGCGCCGCACAAAGTCTTCTAAATGCGCGATCTCGCGCTGTTGATTATTGTATGCGGCGAGGTGTTGCGCTTCGCGTTCGGCTTTTTGCACGATGTAGGTCTCGTAATTGCCGTGGTAGCGATGTAGTTGTCCGTGCGCGATTTCGACAATACCATCACAAATACCATTTAGAAATTCGCGGTCATGAGATATGGTCAGAATTGCACCTGAGTAGTTCTTCAGTTGGCTTTGGAACCAGCCGAGTGTTTCCAGATCAAGGTGATTGGTGGGCTCGTCAAGCATCAGCAGGTCTGGCTCCATGACTAGTAGGCGTGCCAGGTGCGCCCGCATAATCCAGCCGCCACTCAATGTATGTGCAGGCTTATCAAAATCCTCAGGGCGAAAGGCGAGGCCGGCTAGAATACGTTTGGCCTTGGCCTCGAGCGTGTAGCCATCGAGTTCGATAAATTGCTCCATTGCGTCAATGTGCTCGGGTGTATCGGGGTCAGAGAATTCGCGTAGCGTGTTGTAGAGAGTGACAAATTCAGGGGAAATTGCTGTGGCTAGTTCGGCCACAGTTTCATCACCTGCTGGAGCACTCTCTTGAGGCAGGAAGCCAATGACTGTGCCACGATCCAACTCTACTTTTCCGCTATCGGACTCAGTGTTACCGAGTATAATAGAAAAGAGCGTCGTTTTACCGGCACCATTGGGACCTACTAGACCGATTCGCTCGCCGCGCAAAATCCGCATTGAGATGTCGGTGAATAGGGTTTTTTGGCCGAAGCCTTTACTGAGTTTTGAGAAGGTGAGCATGCAAAGTTGGCAGAGGTTCACGGATGTCTGGAAAGAGGCAAAGCAAAAGACGTTTAAAAATATACGGTCTCTGTATCGACGCAGACTTGCATATCGCTTTAATATTCTTTGTGGTTAGTGAAAGTACTTGGACATATGAGCACTAAAAATAGACAGAACCCGTTTTTAACACTTTGGTACAAGCCGTCCACAGCAATGCGCGAGCTACTCGATCGTGGGCAGCACACGATGGCTGCGGTGATGATTGCCGCTTTTTTTGGTGCTGTTCAAAGTGGTCAATCGGTGCGTGCACAAGAGGAGCCAGGTCCTTTGCCATTCGTTCTTGGTGGTTTAGCTGGGGTGATTGGTTTGTATTTGTTCGGCTGGTTGGCGCGTAATTTTGGGCGCTGGTTTGGTGCAGATGCGACTCAGAAAGAGACACGCACTGCACTCGGGTTTGGTCTGTTGCCCTGGACGCTACTATCGGTGGTATTATCCTTTATGTTAGCGGTGCAGGTAGATGCAGAGCAAATCGTCAGGTATGCGCCATTTTTCTTTGCGATCTTTGTCTATGGCTACGTGATCATTTTGATGTCGTTGTCAGCTGCCTTGCGGCTGAGTGTTTTTAAAACATTTCTTTGCTTGGTCGTCACGGTGTTGGTAAGCCTTTTTCCGCTGACTTTGCTAGCTCAGTTGTTGGCCAAATTGTTTGCGGTTCCTGCTTAATTATTTGCCATGTTACAATATCTCAAAATTAGGAACCTCGCTTTGCTCGATGAAGTGACGCTCGAGTTGGATACCGGGTTTACCGCCGTCACTGGTGAGACTGGCGCCGGCAAGAGTGTGTTGCTTGGTGCCTTGGGATTGCTCTCAGGAGCGCGAACTGAGAAGACTTTGATTCGTCAGGGTACGGATCAACTGGAGGTCGAGGCGGCGTTGTATTTCGAGGCCTCTGCGGAGATCGATGTATTACTGGAGGCTGCAGGGTTGCCGTGCTGTGAGGCGGGCGTCCTACTACTGCAGCGCAGTATACATCGTAAAAAGATGCCGCGTATCCGAATCAATGGCAGTATGGCGACGCTTGCCCAACTGCAGGGTCTTGGGGAAGCGTGGATTGATTTCCATGGGCCGGGTGAACCGCAAAAGCTGTTTCAAGAGCGTCGACAGCTTGAGATGCTTGATCTGTATGCTGGCAATGGCGATTTACTCGCAACGTATCAATCAGGCTATACTAAATGGCGGGCGGAACTAACAGAGATCGAATCATTCGAAACTGGCGAACAGTTGGATCAAGATGAGATCGAGTTTGTGCGTAAACAGATTAACAAGATCGATAGTATAAATGTTTCTGAAACATCAATAGAAGCTTTGGAACGCGATTTTACCCGAATGGCAGGAGGGCAGGAGCTTGTCACGCTCGCTGCTGGTTGTTCTGAGGGGTTATCAGGTGATCAAGGTCTCTGTGAGCAATTAAGCACAATCGTTGGGCACTATGAATCTTTAGTTTCAGTGGATGGGGATTCTATGCCATTGCTTGAGCGCGCGCGAAGCTTGCTGATCGAGATGCAGGATCTTGGTGAAGAGACAGGTCGTCTTGCGAGTGATTTCGACTTTGACCCTGAAGCTGTCGAAGAGGCGACAGAGCGTATGAATTTGTGGCAAGAAGTGCGGCGTAAATATGGCGGCAGTGTTGAAGCGGTCATTGTGAAGCGTGATGAGCTAGCGCAGAAACTCGCGTTACAGGGAGATATTGAAGGTCTACTCAAAGCGAAACGAGCCGCCGCTGCGGAGCTTGAAGAAGAGTTGAGGAAAGGTGCTGCAAAACTTCGCAAGGCACGTGAAAAAGCGGCCAATACACTTGCGGAGAAAGCCGCCGCATTACTACAAGCATTGGGCTTTAAGCGTGCACGCTTGGAGATTGGGCTATTGACGGAGTCTGAGCTCCAAGAGTTTGGTGACAGTCGCTGTCGATTCTTATTTGCTCCCAATGCTGGGCAAGATCTACTGCCGCTTAATAAGATCGCTTCTAGCGGTGAGACCGCGCGCGTGATGCTGGCGCTAAAGACTGTTTTGGCGGAGGCAGATGACACTCCGTTGTTGGTCTTCGACGAGGTTGATGCGAATGTTGGAGGTGAAGTTGGCCGGGCTGTAGGCGCAGAGTTGGCGCGCCTAGCTGGGCGACATCAAGTGCTTTGTGTAACTCATTTGCCGCAAGTTGCATCGCTTGCTCAGAATCATTTTGTGGTGACTAAATCTCAGGATATAGACTCGACCACTGTATCCATCGGTCCGATACATGAGAGTCGTGTATCCAGGCTAAGCGAGCTCGCCCGTATGCTTGGAGATCGCCATTCTGACTCTGCTCGTGCCCACGCTGAAGAACTGCTTGCGTAGATCCGAGGACCGCAGAATTTTTCGTGGTATATGATCGATTATTACCTGGGTACTTGGAGTCGGTGTTGGGCTTGTTCCTGTTCGGTTCAATTTGAGCAAGCCTGTCCATATTAAGTATGTTGTCGCCACGATTTGACGGGACTGATCACTTCTTTTCAGATTGTGTACGCGCGTATTTCGTTGCCCTATGTCCTTAATAATTACGTCACCTACATATGTTTTTTAAGCGTTATTGCCGGTCTAATTTGGCATTTATTTAATTAATATTTCACTTAAACGCCACTATCTGCGATTATTGTATTGTTATTTTGTTAGTGTTCTAAAGCAACCTGCCTAAGGGAGTTTCGCATTTCGATTGAAATATCCCCTCGCAATCTTGTTGAAGTCTATAATTATTAGCGGCTTAGATATGGCTGATTCTTGGGAAATTTTAAAACTTTTAGCGGACTCGACGCGTGTGCGCATTCTCTCATTACTGACGAAGGAAGAGCTTTCTGTCGCAGAATTGCAAGAGGTGCTGAATATGGGGCAATCACGTATATCCTCGCACCTAGGGCTATTGCGGCAAGGTGAGCTGGTGCATGACCGTCGTGAAGGTAAGAAGACTTTTTATGCGTTAAACGGCCGCTTCGATACGCACGGACAGGTGCTGATGCAGGCCGCTTGTACCGCGGTTGAGGGCACCAGTCAGATTCAAGAGGATACTGCTAATTTGAAACGTATTTTGGAAAAGCGTAAGCAGCAGTCCGAGCAATATTTCAACTCAGTGGCAGGGCGCCTAGGAAAAAACTATTGCCCAGGGCGGAGCTGGGAGGCGATTGGGCATTTCTTATTACACCTCACACCAAAGATTAAGATTGCAGATTTGGGCGCGGGTGAGGGCTTACTTTCTCAATTGTTGGCACGGCGAGCTGACGAAGTTGTATGTGTGGATAATTCACCAAAGATGGTTGAGTTTGGTAGTGAATTAGCAAAGAAAAATGGCTTTACCAATTTGAGTTATAAATTGGGCGACATCGAAAATGTACCATCAAAAGATGGGGTATTTGACCTTGTGCTACTCAGTCAAGCCCTGCACCACGCGCAACACCCTCAACAAGCGATCAGTGAGGCCTCCCGCATCCTTAAGTCCGGCGGTCAATTGATTATTATCGATCTATTGGAGCACCAATTTGAACAAGCGCATGAGCTGTATGCTGATGTTTGGTTGGGTTTTTCAGAGAACACGTTATATCAATTCTTAAAAGAAGCAGGCTTTAGCCAAGTAGAAATCAACGTGGTCGCTCGTGAAGAGGAAGCCCCCAATTTTCAGACCGTACTGGCGAGTGGCGTGAAACGGTAAGTGAGGCCGCAGTGAGTTGAGAGCCACGCGCAGCCTTCTCAACATTAGAATAAGTTTTTGGAGAATTCGGAGGTATCGAAGGGTTGCGTTCGCCTTGATTCAGACAGGTTAAGATAAAAGTTGCTAATTGCCGCCCCTTTATCGTTTGTTAGATCTATGGATAGCGAGACGGTGCTTAAATATTTCGATGCTGATTCTGTGGTGGATCATTATGCACTGGCCAGCACACAAGTGGGCTTGTGGGAATCTGAAGAGAAGATTTTTTCCCGAGTGTTTCAGCCGCAGAATTCGATCCTCGAACTTGGTTGTGGTGCGGGGCGTATTGCATTTGGCCTGCATGAGTTGGGGTATCAGCATATCATGGCGACAGATTATTCAAAACCCATGATTCAGCGCGCTCGGCATCTGTCGACATTGTTGGAATATAATATTCCATTACGCGTGTGCGATGCCGCGGATCTGGAGTTTGAAGACAATGTGTTTGATGGGGCGATTTTTGGTTTTAACGGATTAATGCAGATCCCCCAGGCATCGCGTCGTGAACGGGCCTTGAGTGAGATCTTTCGGGTGATCCGTCCAGAGGGCTGGTTTGTTTTTACGACCCACGATCGGGATCGTTCACCACACAGCAGCTTTTGGACGCAAGAAGAGCGACGCTGGCAGCAATCAGAGCAATCAGCCGAGCTAGATGATTTCGGAGACCGTACTGAAATGACGGCAGATGGTGCCCATTACATGCATGTGCCTTCTATGCCAGAGATGGAAGCAGTGTTAGAGCGTACGGGCTTTCGGATCGAGGCAACGGTTATGCGCTCGCAGCTCGCTCACGAATCCACCGAGGTGGCAGCATTTTCTGACGACTGCCGTTTTTGGGTCGTGCAGAAGCCTGCGGCACACAGTTAGATTAAGCCGGCATCATTGAAGCTAAAGAGGCCGACATCTTTCGGATCTTTGTTGCGCTGACCTACTATAATATGATCAAGCAGATCGATGCCGATCACTTTGGCCGCATCGTTGAGTTGACGTGTAACCACGATATCAGCACGACTAGGGGCTGGGTCTCCGCTGGGATGATTATGAACCGCAATGATCGCGGCTGCGCTGAGCCGAATGGCTTCGCGGAACACTTCTCGAGGGTGTACCAACGCACACGTCGCCGTACCTGAGGTGGCTTCAATACGCCGTAGTAGACGGTTTTTACGATCGAGGCAGAGTACCCAAAATTTTTCGACTTCGAGTCCAGCAATAAGTGTACGAAAGTGGCGGGCGACTACCTCAGGGGAGTCAAATAGGGTCTCTTGGGTGTGATCTTCTTGTAAGATTCGCTTGGCAAAACTCATCACTGCGAGCAGTTGAAGCGACTTCACCTTACCGATGCCATGAATGGTTTGAAAATCTTCAGCGGACCAGCGCAGTAGTCGTGAGAGTGAGCCGGCTTGGTCGATTAATTGCCCAGACATGGTAAGCACGTCGACCCCCTTCGGACCACTACGCAAAATCATTGCTAGAATTTCACGATCACTCAGTGCCTCGGCCCCATGGCGCTCGAGCCGCTCTTGCGGACGATCGCTTACCACCATATCTTTAATCCTATGACTGGATATTTGTAAAGTGCTCATATGTTCACTTAATATGGCAGGATTTTTAGTTTTAGCAATCACCAAGAATGAGCGAATCGATTTCGATGGAGATTCTTGAAAATCCGTGCAAGGTCGCTTTTCGTGAAATTTACACCTGAAAAACCAAGCCTATTTGGCGAAACACTTGAAAGTCTGACAGAGCGCGTTGTAGAAGCGGGTTTTCCTAGTTTTCGAGGTAAGCAGGTCATGGAATGGCTCTACAAGAAGCGTGTCGATGAATGGGATGCGATGTCGAATCTGCCAAAGGCCTTTCGCACATGGCTAGATGGGCAGTATATTTTGTATCCGACAAATTCGTTGCTAGATAAGCGTTCAGATGATGTGACGCAGAAATTTTTACTAGAGTTGGAAGATAAATCGTTAATTGAAACGGTGCTGATTCGTGCTCCCCAGACAGGTGTGGGTCAGGAAAACTCACGTAAGACGGTGTGCGTGTCGATTCAGGTGGGCTGTGCGTATGGCTGTAAATTTTGCGCTTCAGGGCTCGCTGGGTTTAAGCGTAACTTAATGGCAGCCGAGGTCGTTTCTCAGTTGATGCATATTTGTAAGATGGAAGATGCTCATACGAAGCGGGCCAAAGAGGAAATCGCATCCTTTGATAACATTGTGTTTATGGGCATGGGTGAGCCCTTGGCGAATTATGATACGCTGGTACAGACGATTAAGATTCTCAATGCCGAGTGGGGTCTCAATTTTGGTGCACGACGCATTACCGTATCTACTTCTGGGCTGGCTCCCAAAATTATGCAATTGGCGCAGGAGGGCGTTGCTGTGCGATTGGCAATCTCGCTGCATGGCGCGACCAATGAGGTGCGCAGTCAAATCATGCCGGTGAATAAGAAGTATCCGCTGGAAGAACTCATTCCTGCTGCGAAGGCGTTTAAAGATAAGCATGGGCGCATGCTCACACTCGAATTTATTATGATCGAGGACATTAATGACAGCCTCGATCAAGCTAAAGAGTTGACCAAAATCGCCCGCGAGCTGCATGCGCATGTAAATTGTATTCCTTATAACAAAGTGGAAGGCCTAGAGTGGAAGCGCCCAAGCGTCCGCCGCCAGGATGCGTTTGTCGATGTGCTGCGCAAAGGTGGTGTCTCTGTGACGATTCGTCGTGAAAAGGGGCACGATATCAATGCTGCTTGTGGGCAGCTACGCTTAAAGACTGAAAAGGCGATGGCTGTTGCTGAGGCCAAGCCGAGCAGTCCATATCTCGATCCACAGCTGTAGACTTTCCTCCAACTAGTTAAGGCGATCGACTGCTTCTTAGTTAACGCACCTCACCCTGGCCGTGGATCACGTATTTATAGGTGCAGAGCTCGTTTAGTCCCATGGGACCGCGGGCATGTAAGCGGTCGGTGGAGATACCGATTTCTGCGCCGAGGCCAAATTCAAAACCATCTGTGAAACGGGTCGAGGCATTGTGGTACACTGTGGAGGCATCGACTCCCGCGAGGAATAAGCGGGCTGCTTCAGCATCTTCGGTCACAATCGCGTCGCTGTGGCCAGAGCCGTTGGCATTGATCAGCTCGATCGCTGCTTTGGTATCAGCGACGACTGCGATCGAAATTATCAGGTCCGTGTATTCCGTAGCAAAGTCTTCTGGAGTGGCATCGACAATAGGCAGACCTGTACCAGTGAGAATCGCTTTGGCTTTTGGCTCAACGCGCAGCTCAACGCCGCGATCGTGTAATGCTTTAGCAAGCTGCGGGAGTTGTGCAGTTGCGCCTTGGTGTACGATCAAATTTTCTGCAGCATTGCAGACGCTGGGACGCTGGCATTTGGCGTTGATCAGGATCGATTCCGCTTTTTCAGGCTCAGCCGCGGCATCAATATAAATTGAGCAGACACCTGTGTAATGTTTGATTACAGGAATGCGGCTATTTTCAACAGTGAAGCGAATCAAACTCTCGCCGCCGCGTGGAATGATGCAGTGAATGGTATCGTCTTGCTTCAGTAGAACGTTGAGAGCAGCTCGGTCGGTGGTCGGGATGACTTGCACGGCATCTTCGTTGATGCCAGATGCCTGGAGTGCACCGCGAATGATTTCAGCCAGCTTCATATTGCTGTGAAAGGCTTCTTTACCGCCGCGCAGAATCGAGGCGTTGCCGGATTTGAGGCACAGAATCGCGCAATCGATCGTCACATTTGGTCGCGATTCATAGATGATGCCAATTACACCCATAGGCACTCGGATCTTGCGTAGGTCGAAGCCTTTTGGCGGAGCGAGGCGCTCTATTTCCGCCCCGACAGGATCAGGCAGTGCGGCGACTTGGCGCACGCCTTGGGCCATCGCTTCGATGCGTTCTGCAGTGAGGCTGAGTCGTTCCAGCATGGGGCCAGAGAGGCCGCTTTTTTCGGCTGCGTCAAGGTCGAGTGCATTGGCTTCGATGATGATTTGGGTTTGGGCAATGAGTGCGTCCGCCAGTTGTTCGAGGAAGGCATTTTTGGAGTCTGTCGACAATGTAGCCAGATCGAGCGAAGCGGCACGAGCACGCTTGGCGATGTCTTCGATGAGTATGGTGATTTGATTAGTGTCCATGTGGAAAATTAGGATGTAGGTGTGTCGAAAGAGACGGAGAAATTACGACTGAATTGCGCTAACGACGTCGTCCCAAATGTGTTGAGGTAATGCGCTGCCTTGTTCTTGGACGACAGCCGCACCGAGAATTGAACCTATTTTTGCGGCTTGAGCGAGGCTGAGTTGGTGTGACCAGCCGTGAAGGAATCCAGCTGCCCACAGGTCACCTGCACCTGTGGTGTCGATTACTTTAGCTGCATGCATGGGCTCGATTTGAGTGACAGTGTCTGCATGCCCAATGTAGGAGCCGTGTGCACCGACCTTGACTGCAACGATCGCGCAATATTCAGCAAGTGCTTTGGTCATTGCCGAGTAATCTTCTTTGATGCCGGTAAAGGCTTCGGCTTCTTCTTCGTTGGCAAAGACGATGTCGACATACTCATCGAGTATTTTTGGGAGAATTTTGCTGGTGGCATGGACCACTTCAAAAGAAGCCAGGTCGAGACTTATGGTGCAACCAGCCTGTTTGGCAGAGTCAAGCACCCGCATCATGAGCGCTTCGTTGAAGAGTAGATAGCCTTCGATGTGCGCGTGCTGACAGCCTTCAAAGTCGGCCGCAGAGATCTCCTCGGGCGCGAGGGTCATCGCTGCGCCGAGGTTTGTGCGCATGGTGCGCTCACCATCAGGTGTGACGAGTGAGAGGCATTGACCGTTGGCTTGCTCGGCAATCTTGAAGCGTGAACTGTCTCCGCCGAGGTGGGTGAATTGTTGCCGATAAAATTCGCCTTCAGAGCAGTTGCCAGTCTTGCCTAGGAAGCGAGTGTGGTTGCCTAGGCGAGCGAGGGTAAAGAGCGTGTTACCGGCAGAACCTCCAGGGGCTTTGACCGGTGGCTTAGGCAATGAATGAATCAGGCGATCGATGGTCGTCGCATCGACCAGTACCATGCCTCCTTTTTCGCCATCAATTTGCTCGATGAAGTCGTCTGGAACTTGGGCGATTGCGTCGACTATTGGGCTGCCGACACCGATGATGGTAAATGCTGAGTTCATACTATATCTATCAGGTAAGGGTGATTAAGTTGCAGCCGAGAAAAACATAAAAAAACCGCCGATCCAAGTGGAAAGGCGGTTTGGAAAGCTTTTGTGTGGGGTATTACAGTGCGTCGCGAATTTTAGCGAAGATCACTTGAGAATACGGGAGATCACCAAGTGCGCCTACACGAATACGAATTTCAGATTCTCCAGCGGCTACTTGTTTGATGCGTACGACGACCTCTTTATCTCCAACCACGCGTGCGTAGATTTTGATGTAGTTATTTTTGTGGATTTCGCCGGTACGCAAGAGCCCCCCCATTTTATCCATCTCGCGAATAGTCGCCTGGAAGATCGCATCAGTATCAGCTGCGAGTGGTGCATAAAAGTAGCCACCTTGATATTGAGCTGTCTGCTGTTGCCCTGTCATTGGGTCGATAGCGACTGGTGTCGTGCAGCCGGAAAAAAAGGCTACGATGAGCGCGAGGAGAGAGAGAACTGTTGCTTTCAATTTCATATTCCCTACGATAACAAATGAATTTTTAGTAGAGTGCAATCAGAAGATTTTAACATAAATCACTCCGTTACGGTCTTTAAATCGCAATTCCTGATCACTTACTCCGATAAATATTAAGCCAGTATCAGGTTGAATGACTTCGTTTATCTTGAAGTTTTTACCATGAAGCATTACTCGTGCTTGCGGCCCAGAGCGTATGCCTTCGATCTGAATCGTTTGCAGATATTGAGAAACTTGCTCTCGGAGTGACGATCCGGAGGCCTCTGCTGTTAATGTTGTTTCTGAGACTGCGGGGCCTTCATTTTCAGGCGCGGGGGTGTCAGCCATTGTGCTGGCAGTAGGATCCAGCGCCTCCATTATTTCTTCGATTGCTTGCTGGGGTGTTTGTTTAACGGCTACTTGAGCATTTGCGATCGGGTTGACGGTCGCTGCGTTCATTACAGGGGTATTTTCTGCCGAGAGTTCGGTCGTATTATTTTTTAGCAGATACCAAATGCCAGTAATTGCTGCGGTCAGAATGCCGCATATTCCTATCATAAAGAGTATGCTACCCAGCAGATGGCTTTTTGGGGATGGCGAAGAGATTTGTGCGATTGTTTGTGGATTCGCTTGATTCTGATTTGGTTCAACCGCTACAGGCCGGGTAGGTGGTGTGGAATTACAATTGGCGCTCGTGGACTCGCGGGCAACAATTTTGAGCGGTTCACGTGGTACAATTGGACCAGGTGTTGGTGGAATCGAAGGTGCGGGTTGCACTCCAGCTTCAGGATTTGAGAGTTTTAATTTGAATGTATTGGGTTGTTCAGATGGCTCACTCACAAATGTTTTCAATCTGTTTTCTTGTGATTGGTAAACTTAATTTTACCCGTTTGCCTGAGTGGTTAGCGGCTTTTATTAATTATTTACTAAATTTGATAAAAAGCCGTGTTTTTAGCAGTGGTGATGTTTGTATGTGACTTGCTGGAGGCCTGCATTATTTCAGCACCTTTAGCGCGACTTCACCGTCATTGAGTAGTGCAGTGAGCTGTGCGGAATTTTGCGCGTTTTTCGCGCTACTGATGATCGCGCCATCAGTATTTTTTAGAACGGCATAGCCTCGGCGCAATGTGGCATTCAAGCTACTGTTATCTAGGCGTTTTTGTAAATGAAGTAGATGTTCTTGCTTCGTGTGTGCTTCGACTTTAGCGGCTCGACCTAGACGTTGGTCAAGATTTCCGAGTGCCTGATGTGCTAAGCTGATTTGGATACGTGGATGATGTTCAGCTAGCTTTTGAGATTGTTGCGCCAGTTTTGTACGCTCCTGATTTAATCGCGTCTGCAGACTTTGACTGAGATGATTTTCAAGGTCGTCCAGTTTCATCCCCAATATCTCTATTTGTCGCGCGGGTGCGATGAGCTGCATTTTTGTTTGCAGTCGATCTAGACTTTGGCGGCGGTTATGGATGTGCGTCTCAATGCTATAGAGTAGGTTAATTTGAGCCTGTTCTAAACGTTGTTCAGCCTCAATCGCCAAAGATGAGATCAGCTCAGCTGCGGCGGAGGGAGTTTCGGCACGTTGATCCGCTGCATAGTCTGTAAGGACTGTGTCGATCTCATGTCCGACAGCAGAGATCACTGGCAGTGGACAAGTGGCGACGGCTCTTGCGAGCAATTCTTCATTAAAGGCCCATAGATCTTCAATGCTGCCTCCGCCACGGGTGATTACCGCAAGATCAAAGTCTTTGCTGGCGCCTGCATATTCCAGCATTGCGGCAATTTCTTTCTCAGCGCCTTTGCCCTGTACCCGTGCTGGGAAGACGATGATCTCGCCCTTGTAATTGCGACGCTTGAGGATACGCAGAAAGTCACGCACCGCGGCTCCAGTGGGTGAAGTTACGACGGCGATCCGCATCGGTAATGTTGGTAGTGGGCGCTTGCTCGACGGGTCAAAAAGTCCTTCAGCAGAGAGCTTTTTTTTGAGACGTTCAAACTCTACCTGGAGACGACCTTGGCCACTCTGTACGGTCATCTTTGCGATTAATTGGTAGCGTCCGTGAGGAGCGTATACGGAGAGACTTCCTAAGAGTAGGACCTCCATGCCGTCTTCGAGTTGGAAACTTTGTTGAGCAGCATCGCGAGCAAATAAGACACAAGGGAGCTGACTACCGGCATCTTTAAGTGAAAAATAAATATGGCCTGAGCTCTGCCGCCTGAGGTTGGAGATCTCACCTTGGACCCATAGTTGCGTAAAGCGCTCTTCTAACTGCGCCTTAATCTGGCGAGTTAGTTCAGTTACTTTTAAAACCTGATCGGCAGCAGGTGCGATAAGATTATCTAACATGAGTGGGTGTTTGTTTAGAGCGATTCCGTAACATGCGAGCCACTAAAATAATGATAATGAACAGAAGTACTCCAAATAATGCGATGCCGGTCTGGCCTTCAAAAAGTGCTCCGCCAGTAATGATGAGAGCGACGGTGTAGAGGCTCTGAATCGGTAGCGAGACCATTAAGTAGGGTTTAAGACGCATGCCCATTACACCTAGGGCGATATTTTGAAGGGCGTAGGGGAGGCCTGGGGTAATGCGAATAATCAGACCCAAGCGTAGCGCACTTTGATCAGACAGCTCAGGCAATTGCCATTGTTTCAGTATGTACTTTGTTAAAAATCCACGCAGCGGTCCGGCCGCAAGTAGGTAGGTCCATGTGGTGCAGACAGCCATCGTAAGCATACCGATGAAACAGGTGGCGGGCATACCAAAGCGGGAGCCCATGACGATCCCAAACAGCAGTAGTACGGGGGTGAGTGGTACGCCGATGCCAGGCAGTGTTGCGAGTGCTAAAATAAGTAGCAGCGGATGCGCTACTAGGAAGGCCTGGATTTGGTGTACGAGCTCTAGCCAATAATCAATATCTGGATGTGCACTCCAGGCAGCGTAGAGTAAGGCTGCTCCGATGGCAATAGAGACACCAAGCAGCAATAGCAGGCGTAATAGTCGCTTGGAGGGCTTGGTTGGATCAGGCATCACAGTCAAGTTGGGCATATTTTTTATAACTGGCAACCTCTCGTATCCATTGCTTGCACAGTTCGTTGAATCTCTTAGGTTTTGACACTATATGGAAGATGACGATATTCAACCCGCGGGCAACATGGTTCCTTTGGCACTTGCTGTGTTCGGAATCGTGCTTGGTGGCGCAGGCCTATATTTTGGGCTGAATGCGAACCAACGCCTTAATCCAATCGATGAAACTGTCTCTGCAAGTCAATCAAGCGCAGCGCAGATTGAAAAAGTGATTAATGGTTTTGAGACTCATATTACGGAGCTATCGGCAAAGTTAGACGAGCAAAGTAAGACGATCAGCCGCTTGCGTGTTTATAGCTCTCAGAGTGAGCAGGCGGTTAAGCAGCTCGCTACTGAACTCAATACGAATCGTGAACAAATAGTGAAGACCGCGCAGAAGCTAAATGAATTTGCCGAGGCGGGGTTCCGTCCCGCGCAAGTGAGGCCCGCGGCAGAGACTTCGAGTGCGGGGGCGCTGGTCAATGCCGATGTAGTATCCGCTGCGGCCGGAGTTGCGACAACCTATGTCATTGTTGCGGGTGATAATTTTGGCAAGATTGCGGAGCAGACAGGTGTTAGCTTACAAGCAATTCTGGATGCGAATCCAGATACAAATCCGCGGCGCTTATCGATTGGCCAGACAATTAATATTCCAGCCAAATAATGGCGGACCAAGAGGAACCTAAGGCGCCCGCACGGTGGCACCTGTTGGATGATAGGCTGCTCCATGCTTGTCGTGTTTGGGACTTACGTGCGCGGCGCTACCGACACCCTGAGTTGGGTAATGAGGGTGAGTTCTACTACATTGATTCCCGTGATTGGGTGGTCGTGATTGCTCGCACACGTGCTCGTGAGCTAATCATGGTGCGCCAATTTCGCTGGGGTACGGATGCATTGTCATGGGAATTTCCAGGCGGTATTATTGATGCGGGAGAAGATCCAGTAACTGCCGGCTTGCGGGAGTTAAAGGAAGAGACTGGTTATATTGCAGAGAGTGGCTGTTTGATTGGTCATTGCAGTCCAAATCCTGCGATCTTGAATAATCAGTGTTACATCGTGTTTGCGGATAACGTTGAGCTACATGCCGATGGTACTGATTGGGATGAGCATGAGGAGATGGAGATTCGTGTCGTACCAGAATCAGAAGTCTTTGATTGGGCGCGTGATTGTAAAATTGGCCATGCGTTGGCACTCACAGGGCTGCTCTATTACAAGATGTTAGCTGGTTAGATGTAAGTGCCCGTTACAGTGATTTATAAAAAAAGCTCACCCTTACGGTGAGCCTTTTTTGTGCCTCAATGAGTTACTTAAGCCTGCAGTGCGTCTTTGGCTGCAGCAATGAGTTCGCTAACCTTGGAGCGTTCGGAGGCGGCACCGCGAGCCATGTCTGGCTTGCCGCCACCCTTTCCTCCGGCAATGGGTGCGAGTGTTTGAATTAATCTTCCAGCCATCAGTCCTGCCGATTTTGCAACGTTGCCGCACAATGCGCCGAGATACAGCTTCTCGCCGTCATCAACGACACAGAAGGCGGCATTTGCGAATTGTCTGCCCTTGAGCCCGTTCAGCAGTTCCTGCAGCAGTGCGGCGGGGCCTTCTGCGGAGAGTACGACGTGGGTGCTCAGGTCCTGTTCGGTGAGCAAAGCGTTGGCGACCTTTGCTGCTCCCGCAGCTTGAGCTTTCTTCAATACTTTATCAGCATCGACGACAGCACTTTTAAGCCCTTGCAGGTGGGCGAGTATTTCTTTGAACACTTTGTTTTTCTGCTCGAAGTTACCTTCGGCGAGCATACCGACGATGATGTGCGGCATTTCCGCGAATTGAATGGGCGCAGCATCTAAAGCCGCGAGTTGTTCATTTTTGGCATTCAATCGAACGCGGAGCTCTTTTTCTTCGGCCGTGGCGTTTTCGACGGAACTGCGTACCCAGTCATAAGCTGCAGTGCCACATAGGGCTTCGATGCGGCGGACCCCAGATGCAATTGCCCCCTCGGACTTAATTTTAAAAATGCCGATGTCCTTGGTATTGCGCACATGGGTACCTCCGCAGAGCTCCATGGAGTAGCCGTCGAGTGTCCCGGGCACACCGCCGATTTGCACCACACGTACTATTTTACCGTATTTGTCGCCAAAGAATTGTTGGATGTCTTTGCGGTCTTTAATGTCTTCGTGAGGCACCTCCTGCCAGCTGACAGGCTCGCCCGCTTCAATGCAGGCGTTGACTTTGTTTTCGATGGCATCGATCTGCTCGGGTGTCAGGGCGCCTGAGTTAAAGTCGAAGCGCAGGCGTGTGCGACTGACCATCGAGCCTTGTTGTGCGGCATCCGTTGAAACGATTTCGTGCAGCGCCCAGTGCAGTAGGTGTGTCGCCGTATGGTGTGCTTCGATCGGGCGCCGCCGTGTCGGATCCAAACGCAGCGTCACTTCGTCGCCGATTGCGATTTGAGCATCCAGTGGAAGGCTATGAGCGCGAGCGGCGCTGAGTTGTTGTACCGCGTTGATCGGATATTGAGTGCCGTTGACCGTGAGTGTCCCTTGATCGCCAAGTTGGCCGCCCATTTCGGTGTAGAGTGGAGTGCGGTCAGTAATGATTAATTGTGCATCGTCCTGCGTGTGTATTTCAAGCACGGTTGCGTTGGCTTCATCTTCGTCGAAACCAGTGAATGCAGTGCTTGCTTCGGTGGCGATATCTGCGGCGCGCACAAGTTGTTGCGTGCGAGCACTGCGCGCCCGCTCGCGCTGAGCTTCCATATGCTGTTCGAAGGTTGCCATATCCACCTTGAGCCCGCGTTCCGCGCACAGCAATTGAGTGAGGTCGATCGGGAAGCCGAAAGTATCGTATAGTTTAAACGCAAATTCACCGCAGAGTTGTTGCTTCCCGTCGGCGATTTCTTGTTCAAACATAGCCAGACCGCGATCGAGGGTTTCGTTGAAGCTCCCTTCTTCGCGCTGTAAATTCTCTTTGATCGCTGCCGACCGCTTTTTCAGTTCCGGGAAGACGGCGCCGAATTGTTCGACTAGTGTATCGACGAGTTCGGGCAGAAAAGTCTGCTGACTGGAGAAACCAAGGGTGCGCCCATAGCGCACCGCGCGGCGAAGGATGCGGCGGAGCACATAGTTGCGCCCCGTGTTACCGAGAAGAATTCCGTCGGCTAAGGAGAATGAGAGCGTACGGATATGGTCGGCGATGACACGAAAGGCAATCGCCTCTTTCATTTCGTTGGAAAGGAGCGACTTGTCGCTGTCTACCGACTCTGGATAGATGTCTTGATACATCTTGCCACTGAGTTTTTCGAGTGTGCGAAAGATCGGCTGAAAGACGTCGGTCGCGTAATTGGTAGGTTTCTGCGAGAAATCGGTAAACCCCTTGGTGTTTTGAATCAGTGAGCAGGCGCGTTCAAAGCCCATGCCCGTGTCGACGTGCTTCGCTGGTAGGTCACGGAAACTGCCATCAGCTTCTGCGTTGTATTGAATGAAGACTAGATTCCATATCTCGATGCAGAGATCAGAATCCATGTTGACCAGTTTGCCTTCGCTGTCGCCATTCGGAGTGAGGTCAACGTGTAGCTCCGAGCACGGTCCGCACGGTCCGGTTTCGCCCATCATCCAGAAGTTGTCCTTAACATTGCCATTGATGATGTGCTTTTTCGGGTCGAGACCTTTGCTTTCGAAATGAGCGGCCCAAAAATCGTAGGCCTCTTGATCGAAGGAAGAGGGATCACCTTCGGAGGGAGCATAGACGGTCGCATAAAGGCGCTCGGCAGGGACTCCCCAGACATCGACGATGAGTTCCCATCCCCAAGCGATGGCTTCTTTTTTAAAGTAATCACCGAAGGACCAGTTGCCCAACATCTCGAAAAAGGTATGATGGTAGGTGTCGTAACCAACATCTTCCAAGTCATTATGCTTACCACCAGCGCGGATGCATTTTTGTGTATCTGCGGCGCGTGCGGGCGAATACGGCGCTTTTTCGGTGCCGAGGAAGTAGGGCACGAATTGATTCATTCCCGCATTGGTAAACAGCAAGCCGGGCGACTGTGGCATCAGCGAAGCAGAAGGCACCGCGGTGTGCTGCTTCGAGGCAAAGAAGTCCAGAAAGGACTGGCGGATTTCGGAGGAGGTCATGATGAAAGGAAGAGCTGTGAGGCAGATTGATTTTTGAACCGCAGATGAACGCTAAGGGTTGGACCTACCAATTAGGATGATGGGATTTAACCACGGATGGACACAGATAAACACGGATTAGATTAGAGAACAATGCGTTCCCATTCTAATTTTGGACGTTTGAAGTTGATGATGAGGCCTACAGTGAGACCTGTTATCTTGAGATAATTGAGCATTTGGCCCCGCTCCTGATCGGTTATGCGCTCGATGACTTTCGTATCCACTACGATAGCATTATAAACGATTAGGTCGGGAATGAATTTACCGACTTCGACTTTTTTGTAGAGGACCGGAAACTCTTGTTGTTGAGCATACGCTATTTTTTTTAACGTAAACTCTACAACAAGTGAATTCTCGTATGGCTTTTCATGCAAGCCATGCCCGAGTTCATTAATTACTTCAAATGCGCAGCCTATAATCTCGCGCGTGAGATCAGCATTCATTAACTTGCTGCCATCATCCGTGTTCATCTGTGTTTATCCGTGGTTTAAAAAATCCCAGTATGAATTACAGATTCGCGAGCACCGCAGCAGCCATTTCTTTAGTGCCGACTGAGTCGAGGCCGAAGGCGATGTCACCCGTGCGAGTGCCGCTGGTGACGGCTTTTTCGACCGCGGCTTCGATTGCTGCTGCGGCCTCGAGTTCGCCGAAACTGTAGCGTAGCATCATCGCTGCTGAGAGGATCTG
>ERZ887830.629-NODE-629-length-21921-cov-13.248514_pt1 | contig 21921 bp, 22 predicted proteins | sample MGYA00521101_ERZ887830 | MGnify/ENA primary metagenome ERZ887830 (study PRJEB32303, sample SAMEA104408592) | aquatic metagenome | biome: Marine water; feature: Pelagic; material: water | place: Baltic Sea | collected 2014-06-05T16:38:00 | depth 1,762 m ... | reverse complement strand
CGGGCGGCTGCGGCTGGAAGCAGCCCATCCGAACTATCCCGCCCTGGAGTTACACCGCTGCAGTGATGTACAGATCTGGGGCGTTGCCATTCACGTGATTCATCCCCTCTAAAGACAGATGGCACAGGTGACAGCACTGATTGATGGAAACAATTTCTATGCCTCCTGCGAACAAAGTCTCGATCCAGCCTTAATCGGCCGGCCAGTGGTGGTGCTCTCCAATAACGACGGTTGCATCGTGGCTCGCAGTGCCGAAGCGAGAGAGCTTGGCATCGCCATGGGGACCCCCTATTTCAAAGCCAGGCGCGATCTAGAACGCCAAAACGTCGTCGTACGCAGTTCGAACTATGCCCTTTACGCCGACATGAGCCAACGGATGATGAGCCTGCTGGAGGCCCATTGCGACGACGTTGAGATTTATTCCATCGATGAAGCCTTTGGACGCCTGAGGCGACCCCAAAACGGGGAGCTCATTCCCTGGGCGCGCCAACTTCGGGCACGGGTACGTCAAAACCTAGGACTCCCGATTGCCATCGGATTGGGGGCGAGTAAAAGTCAAGCCAAACTGGCCAACCGGCTGGCGAAAGCGGTCCCCAATCATGCGGGGGTCTTCGATTTCGGGACTTGTCACAACCCCGATCAATGGCTGGAAGCGATTGCGATCGAAGACGTTTGGGGGATCGGCCGACAATTGGCAGCGTGGTGTCAGCGCAAAGGCATCAACAACGCACGCCAACTGCGGGACATGCCCCAAGGAGAGCTAAAAGCGAAATGTGGCGTGGTGGGATTACGGCTCCAGTGGGAACTAAGGGGATATGCCTGCCTACCCATGGATTTGGCACCCGCTGCAAAACAAGAAACATGCGTGAGCCGTAGCTTCAGCCAACCGGTGACCACCCGCGAAGAGCTGCGCCAGTCGATCGCGACGTATGTGGTGCGCGCAGCCGAAAAATTGCGCAAGCAACAGCAACGCACCTCGGCTCTCACGATCTTCACCCGCACAAGCCCCTTCAAGTCCAACTTTTACAGCCGTGCTGCCAGTCGCCAATTGGATCTACCCAGCAACGACACCGCCGTTCTGCTCCAAGCGGCGCTGCCCCTGGTCGACCATATTTTTCGTCCCCACCGTCCCCTCGCCAAAGCAGGCGTCTTGATGCAACACCTCCAGGGCCTCGACACCCTTCAATCCCACTTGTTGGTACCGATGAGTGCCGAGCAACAAGCAAAACGGGAGGGTCTGATGCAAACCATCGACCAACTCAACCGGCGCTATGGGCGAGGCTCCGTGCACTGGGCCGCCTGCGGACTGGAACCCGGATGGGCCATGCGTCGCGACCAGTTGAGTCGTGCCGCAACAACCCGTTTGAGCGATATTCCTGTGGTCCGGGCTTAAGCGTGCTGCAACAGCTGGATCGCCTGACCCTGCGTGCTCAGGAGGAGCACCATGCGCTCGCCATGGGCGTTTAAGCCGGTTTGCTCGCGGACCAAATCGGTACTCGCCAACGCCAAACCACAGGTTTCGGTGACGAGCACAGGCAAGGTGCCGCCATGCCCACGCATCCGTTGTAGATCCAACGCTTGAAGCACAGCGCGCTGGGCACGTTCCATCCCAAGCCGCTCCACAAAAGCTGGCCAGAGATCATTCACCGGCGAAAGTGCAGCAAAGTCGAGCGGTGAATCAGCCATTCGCGCTGGTGAGGATCACCACAATTGTGCACAGGCTGAGGGTCCATGCATCTAAAAAAAAGCTATTGACAAGGAGATAGAACCTATACAAAGAGAAGGTTCAAAAATCACCGTAAAACAACATTTCAAATCAGCTTGATCATAAAGAGACGAAAAAACAGTCCTTAAAGATCAGACAAGGCATCAATAATCATTTGAGCCTGAACAGGAATGGTTTCCAAAGCGTCTTTGTTATCGAGATAGGCATCAAACGAGGCAAATCGTTCCACATGGGGTGAGGCACCATCCACAGCACAGGCCGCGACCCAATCGTCGTCGTCGGGTTTGACAGCAACAAACGATTGGAGTGCTTCCTCAAGGTCACCGCCATCACCAATGCCTTCACCATGCCAAATCGCCTCAAAAAACTCAGACATCGTCAAGTCAAAAAACGACTGTTGTTGGGGATTGTCTTACCACCATGATGGTCATGCCGGTAGCTGCTCACCTGCGGAATAGCCGGCGCAACGCTGCTCATTCAAATGAGAAATATGTTTGCGCTCGGTGTAATAGAGCTCCTGATAACGCAGGGCGTCACGATTCAAATCATCGAATAACGCCTGGATTCGCATCTCCATGTCCGTGTCGTCGTGCGGTTCGGTGGCCTGCTGGATCTGATCAATCAACACAGCAATACACGACTCCAGCGTTTGCAACCGCTGTCCACCCCATGCCTCCAAGAGATGGCGGCAGCGCTTCAAACTTTTCTGGCGTTCCAACAGCGCTGCTGTGCCCCGGAGAAGCTCCAGCGGCTCGGCCAACGAAACACGTTGGAGTTCTCCCGGTTCCAGCAAGGGCGTCAGACGCGAAACCAAAGCACTGTTTTCCAGAAGGAGTTGATCCGTCAACAAGCGGGGGAGATCCATATCATCCAAACCTTCTCCGGCATCGTCACAGCGGCTAATCGCCTCCAATCGACCCACCCCGAGATTTGTTTCCTCGAGTTCCGTAATGGCAGCCCAAAGCTGGCGATGGTGCGGAATGGCGAAATCCTCTAACTCCCGCTGACGCAACTCCTGACGAATCACAGCCCGATGGCGCGGGCAGTGCAGGTACAACCGCAGCAGATCGGCTTCGGACCGCTCCCGCTGGCTGATCTCACCAGGCTGCTCATGGCGACTGGATCGGCCATGCCAACGCTGACCCTTCACTTGCTGGCGCAGGTCTTCCTCCAGCTGCAAAGCAAGGCGTCCCTGTCCTCCGCTCAGCCGCTCAGCCACCCGCTGGAGGTAATGGGTGCGCACGGCCGACTGGGGCAATTTCCCCAACAAGGCCACCAATGAACTGACGGCTTGCTGAAATTGATCCGCACGACTCAGATCACGATCAGCGAGGGCCTGCTCGATCTGCCAGTCGAGCCATAGCGGGGCCTGATCCAAAAGCGCCCGGTAATCGCCAGCGCCGTGGTCTTTGAGGAACTCATCAGGATCCTTACCGGTGGGCAAGTGAAGAACCCGCAGCTCCAATTGGCCCTGAAGCGAAAGTTGCTCCACCTCACCGATCGCTCGATTCGCCGCACGAACCCCAGCACCATCAGCATCGAAATTGAGCACGATGCGCTTGCTGTCGGTAACGCGACACAGCTGGGTGATTTGTTGACTGCTGAGGGCCGTACCGAGAGACGCCACGGCATTGGTGATTCCGGCAGCGTGAAGGGCGATGACATCGAAATACCCTTCGACAACCACGGCGCGGTCATCCTTTCGGATGGCATTGGACGCCTTATCAAGGCCAAAAAGGTGTTTTCCCTTCTCAAACACCTCCGTTTCTGGGGAGTTGAGGTACTTCGGCTCGCTGCCATCGAGGCTGCGACCACCAAAACCGATCACGCGCCCCTGACGGTCGTGAATGGGCACGATGACGCGGTGCCGAAAACGGTCGTAGAACCCGTTGCCTCCCTTACGGGGCACGACCAATCCAGCAGCTTCGAGCAAGTCCGGAGCCAGTCCCTCCACCTGCTGCAGATGCTTCAGCAGGCCATCCCATTGATCAGGGGCATAACCCAATTCAAATGAGTCCTGGACGGACGGACTGAGTCCACGTTGTTCCGTGAGGTAGTTAAGGGCCTCCTGACCAGCAGGACTCCGCAACTGACTGCGAAACCAGCCGGAAGCGAGGGCCAAAGCGCGTTGGAGCTTGTCGCGACGCGAGAGCTGTTGGCGTAATCGCTCCTGCTGTGGTCCATCAACCGTCTCAATCGGTAGCTGGTAGCGGCGCGCCAGATCCAGCACCACATCGCTAAAACTCTGACGCTGAAACTCCATCAAAAACTTGATGGAGTTGCCCCCGGCCCCGCAAGAGAAGCAGTAGTAGAACTGTTTAGCGGGAGACACCGTCATCGACGGTTTGCTGTCGTCATGGAAAGGGCAGATGCCGACGAACTCGCGTCCCTTTTTCTTCAGAACAACGTGCTCACCGACCACGTCAACGATGTCGGCCCGCTCCTTGACGGCCTCAATCGTTCGCGGATGTAAACGGGCGTTGACCATCACACCATTCTGCGAAGTCGCAAGACACCGCCTACCCCGTGCTTCTGAAATCGATGCCTGACCCTCATACGGCCTCCGCCTGGTGGGCCAGTGAGCAGGCCAAGGGCAGCCGCTCACTGATTCTCAGTTCGCTGGCCTTCAGTTTGATGACCGTCTGCGTCAAGCAGCTGAATGGCCGAATCCCAGTCGCTGAGATCGTGCTGGTGCGCGCCATCATCAGCCTGGGACTCACAGGGGTGAGCTTGAAGTTAGCGGGGGTGAGGCCGTGGGGGACAGCCAAAGCCCGAGGACTGCTCATCGCAAGAGGGATCGCGGGAAGCATTGCATTGCTGTGCTTTTTTCAAGCCATCGACACGCTGCCCCTCGCCGCTGCAACGGTGTTGCAATACACATACCCGACATTCACCGCCCTCGCGGCCCTGCTCTTACTCGGCGAATCCTTACGCAAAAGGATTGTTGTTGCGGTGCTAGTGGGTTGGGTGGGGATCACGTTTGTGGTTCAACCCGACTGGTTGACCAGTGACGTACGAGCCTTACCGCTGATACCAGCTCTCATCGGAATCGTTGGGGCGCTGTTCACAGCCCTGGCTTATGTGAGTGTGCGCCGGTTATCGGCCACCGAACATCCATTGGTGATCATTCTTTTTTTCCCGCTCATTTCTGTTCCAATCACTCTCCCTTGGGTCATACAAGCAGGGGTTTGGCCCATTGGAATTGAGTGGATGTGGCTTCTGGGAGTAGGTGTCTTGACACAGTTAGGCCAAGTTTGGGTGACAGATGGGCTGCGTTGCCTCCCCGCAGCAAGGGCCACATCGATCAATTACATCCAGGTGATTTTTGCCGCGAGCTGGGGTTGGCTGTGGTTTTCTGAATCCATCAGTCTTTGGCAAATCGGCGGCGGCGGACTCGTTCTGATTGCAACGATTATTAGTTTATCTGCGAAAAAATAATCCCTTAGATTGACAGCTGAGCAAACAATATTTTAGAGAATTAACCATTTAAGTCACATCAAAGAAGAGAATATTCAAGCCTTTACTTCTTACAGAAGCAGAGAATTGAATTGATCAGATCAGATCAGACAATTCACACGCCCAAAACCAACTAATTATCCATCCATGGGCTTTATGCACTCTTTATGCATTGCCCTGCCCCAACGGATACAGCAACCAAGACTGTTGATTCTGGTCTGGACCATTCGGCCGCGCGAGCCGCCAGCTCTCGCCGCGCTCCCCCCGCTGCAAGTACACCTCAAATGGACTGTCGACCTGCACACGATCACCGGGCAGCTGCCAATCAAACCGGCCAGAAACCCGCAGGCCACTCTGCTCGCCGAGCTTGAGGTCTTCTTGCTCCTCGACGCGCACACGGCTGACATTGGGGACCACCGACATGGGTGGGAGATTTAAGGATTTTGAAATTGCCGTTTGCGTGAGTTGAATCTGCAGGGATAGCGCCTCGTTCAATAACGCTCGAGGGGGCTGAGAGCCGCCACAGGCCGTCAACGACGAGAGCAGTAAAAGCAGGCACAGCCCATGGACCAAGCCGCGCAACAGACGGCTTCCTAAATGGAAGTGAGAGGCGACAGACGGTGACAGCTGCGGCAACATGACGCGGTTGATTCGTTTCTCCATGATCGGCTGGCTGCAAGGACGGCACATGGAGTGCTGGACCCAGGGAAATCGCAGCGGAGTGCTGCTGGTATGTGCAGGAGTGGGCTATGAGGTGCAACTCACCTCACGCCATCAGAAGCAACTCCAGCCTGACAGTGAACTCATCCTTTGGATCCACCAAGTGCAACGGGAGGATGGCAGCAGTTTATTTGGCTTCCCCAGTCGCCAAGAACGGGACCTTTTTCGTCTCCTCATTGGCGTCAATGGCGTTGGGCCTCAAGCCGGTTTAGCGCTTCTGCATGAGTGCAAACCACAGGAATTGGTTGCAGCGATTAGCGGTGGAGATCTCAAACGACTCTGTCAAGCCCAGGGCATCGGCAAACGCACGGCCGAGCGCCTAGCCGTCGACTTGCGAACCCCGATCGCGGTTTTCGGCGGACTCGACCCCCAGCCATCGCTTGTGGAGGGACTGGCCTCCGATCAGATCCCCGAAGCGGGAGAAGACGTTGAAGCCACGCTCGTCAGCCTGGGCTACGACGAACTCGAAATTCGTCGAGCCATACGAGCCATTGCCGATGGAGCCAGTGGTGTGCCGCCATCCAGCGACGATCAAGACGGTTGGCTGCGGTGTTGTCTTCAGTGGCTGAGCAGGGAATCCGCTTAATTGGAGACTTTCCGACGGAAAGGGGACAATCAATCGGTAGGATGCTTCTTTGTATTGACAGGGCCGCCCCCCGCGCATGTCGCTTGACACCACCGAGAAGCAAGAGCTGATCAACACCCACCAGACTCACGGCACCGACACCGGTTCCGCAGAAGTACAGGTGGCCATGTTGAGTGAGCGCATCAATCGCCTCAGCAGCCATCTTCAGAACAACATCCACGACTTCTCCTCCCGTCAGGGACTGTTGAAGATGATTGGACGCCGCAAGCGGCTTCTGAGTTATATGCGCAGCAAAAGCGAGCAGCGCTACAGCCAGACTATTTCCAAGCTGGGCATCCGCGGCTGATCGGGATTCCTCATGGCTGAGCAACGCAGCCCACTTCCCTTCGAGCCAAAAGGCTCAGGGAAAGTGGCTAAAGAACCTGCTGGGACCAAGCAAGAAGCCATTCCCCGTTACGTGGCAGACCGCATGGCCCGTCGAGTCGCTGTGTTCACAGGACTACCGTCCATTGCGGGCATGGGCGTTTTTGTTGCCAGCTATTTCGTCGTGACACGAGGCATTGCTGACATTCCGCCTGGTGCAACGTTGGTTGGATCAGGTTTTTTCTTTGTTCTTGGTCTCGTTGGCCTGAGCGTTGGTGTCCTAACGGCCAGCTGGGATAAAGAACCTGGATCTCTTCTTGGATTCGAGAATTTCAAGCCAAATGTCCAACGCATGCGTGAGTCGATTCGTGCTCAAAAGCAGCAAAAGGCATCCGGAAAAGATCAATAAAACGACAACAGTTGCGGGGAATGCAATAAGCCTTGCTGCATAAAATTAGTTTCTGAGCAGAAATGTCAGGCCCGAAAGTTTAGATAATATTTGCAAAGTATATCAAATAAGTTTTTGAAAAATTAATCCTGAAGCTTATTGCTTCAAGCAGCAAAGCTGGAAATTAGCCCAGCACCAGCCGCTTACTACATCGAGCCACAAAAGACTGATCATTCAACGTTTGAACAGCAGCGATGGGATCTCTCACGCAAAATTGTGCACCGAGTCGCACATAACGGACCGAGTCACCAAGGCAGACTTCAGCAACCACTGGAACTTTCACACCCAGCTCATCACGCTCAGGGCGATGTTGCGTCAAACATTCACGCAATTTATGTTGTATAGCGATGTCATTAGCCTGATCAGAGGGCAACTGAACAAGAAGCAAAGTGAGATCATCAATAGCGCGACAGTCATCAATAATTAACTGAACACGTTCATCGCGTCGATCGACGCCTGCCCACACGAGTAAGCGAGCTTCCGCCATCAAATGGTCGGCCAAGCGTGCATAACTCTTGGGGAATACCACAGCTTCACAACTACCAGTGAGATCTTCAAGTTGCAAAATGGCCATTCGATCACCTTTTCGCGTCGTCACCTGACGCAATTCAGTGATCATCGTGATCGCACTAACCTTGGCTTTATCCGGCTGCTCCTCAAGGGAACCCAAACCAATCGGTGCCAACAGACGAGATGAAGGAGTGAGCTGTTTCAGCGGATGATCCGAGAGGTAAAAACCAACAAGGTCTTTCTCAAGTCTGAGTTTTTCAGATGGGGGATAGTCCGGAACAGGCGTTGCTTTCGGAGCCATACTTAAATCCGTCGGACCATCGTCCTCCGCGGGGGCAGCCATGAGGTCGAAGATATTTCCCTGACCGCTATCACGATCCTTCGCACGAGAGGACGCCCAATCCAAAAGCAGATCGAGATCCGCCATTAACTGCGCCCGGTTGGCATCAGGATCCATGGCATCCATCGCTCCGCAATGGATTAAGGATTCCAAACCGCGCCGATTCAAAACATTGGTTGGAATGCGATCACATAAATCTGCCAAAGAGCGGAACGGACCATCCTTTTCACGGGATTGGATCAACCTCCGAATCGCACCATCTCCAAGATTTCGAACCGCCGACAAGCCGAACAAAATTCGATCGCCGTTTGGAGTGAAGTCGATGAGTGAGGCATTCAGGTCAGGAGGCATCACCTCAATACCCATGGCATTGCAATTGGAGATATAACGCTGCACCTTGTCGACGGCGCCAGCATTCACCGTGAGCAGGGCAGCCATATAGGCCACTGGATAGTGGGCCTTGAGATATGCGGTTTGATACGTCACTGCGCCATAGGCGGTGGAATGACTCTTGTTGAAGCAGTACTCGGCAAAGAGCACCATTTGGTCGAATAATTCATCGGAAACTTTCACATCAACGCCGCGCTTCTTCGCACCCTCAACAAAAATGCCGCGATGCTTTTGCATTTCCGACACCTTTTTCTTACCCATCGCCCGACGCAGAAGGTCGGCTTGACCGAGGGAATAACCCGCTAAATCCTGCGCGATCCGCATGATTTGTTCCTGATAAACCATGATTCCATAGGTTTCACTCAAGATCGGCTCAAGAATCTCATGGGCGAAATCAATCGCTTCGCGGCCATGTTTTCGATTAATAAATTTTGGAATCAAGCCAGCATCCAACGGTCCAGGCCGATAAAGGGCCAATATTGATGAAATATCCTCTAGAGATGATGGCTTCAGATCTCTAACGATCTGACGCATGCCGCTCGATTCAAGTTGAAAGATCCCCTCTAAATCACCACGCGCGAGCAATGCAAAGGTGTCGGCATCCTGGGGAGGAAGCTTGTCAGGGTCGATGCGTGTCCCACTCGTCACTGCAACAAGTTCCAGTGTCTTGTCGATCATCGTGAGATTTTTAAGCCCAAGAAAATCCATCTTGAGTAAACCCATCGACTCGACATCTTCCATGAAGTATTGGGTGATGACCTGACCGTCGTTATTGCGCTGGAGTGGCACTAATTGATCGAGGGGGTCAGCAGCAATCACAACACCTGCCGCATGAACTCCAAAGGTTTTGTTGGTTCCTTCAATCCGCATCGCCATATCAACCCAGCGCTTCACCACAGGGTCAGCCTGGTATTTCTCACGGAACTCGGGAGTGGGCGACTCATCTCCGATCATGGCCTTCAACTTGGCCGGCTTACCCCGAACAACAGGGATCAGCTTGGCGAGACGGTCGGCATCTCCATAGGGAATATCGAGCACACGGGCCACATCCTTGAGCACGGCCTTGGATGTCATCCGGTTAAACGTGATGATCTGGGCAACTTTGTCGTCCCCGTAGCGCTCTGTGACGTAGTCGATGACTTCACTACGACGCTCAATACAAAAATCGGTGTCAATATCAGGCATTGACTTCCGTTCTGGATTGAGGAATCGCTCAAACAGCAAGCCATTGCTCACCGGATCAATGTTGGTGATCCCTAGGGCGTAAGCCACCAAGGACCCCGCCGCAGAACCCCTCCCTGGTCCGACTGGAATGCTCTGTTCTCTCGCGAAACGGATGTAATCCCACACCACCAGGAAGTAGGTGGGGAACCCCATCTGTTCCATGATTTCGAGCTCATGAGCCATCCGCTCGGCATAGTTTTGAGGGATCGGATCGTTGCCCTTGAGCTCCAGTCGGTCACGCAAGCCCTGTTGCGTGACATCACGGAGATAGGTCACTGCCGTGTACCCATCGGGGATGGGAAAGCGTGGCATCTGATATTTACCGAGGATGTCGTAGTCCTCAACCTTCTCTGCCACCTTGACGGTATTGGCAATCGCCTTCTGAACAACGTCTGGGTCGAGATGGTCCGTAAACAATCGACCCATCTCTTCTTCTGTTTTGATGTATTCCGTGCCGGTATAGCGAAGACGTTTCTCATCGCTAATTAACTTTCCTGTCAACACACAGAGGAGCGCATCGTGCGCCTCTACATCCTGCTTGGTGAGGTAGTGGGCATCATTCGTCGCCACAAGTTGGATGTCTAAGTCCTGGGCAATTTTGACGATTTCCGCATTGACGATTCGGTCTTCAGGAGAACCATGGTCTTGAATTTCTAGGTAGAAATCATCGCCAAAAACATCTTGGTACCAGCGGGCAACATCACGGGCAACCTCTGGACGACCGCGCAAAATCGCTTGAGGGATCTCTCCTCCAAGACATGCCGTGGCAATGATCAGCCCTTCGCTATAGCGCTTTAGTAGCTGTTTATCGACACACGCCCGGGAAAAAATGCCACGGCCACGCATACCGCGCAAATGGCTGATGCTGGTGAGCTTCACAAGATTGCGATACCCGGTGGCATTTTTTGCCAACACGACGAGGTGGTATCGCTTCTCCTTTTTCGGCTGAGGGTCATCAATCGAGCCATTGATGACATACATCTCGTTGCCAATAATTGGCTTGAGATCGGTTCCCTTGCAAAGCTTGAGCAGCTCGATCGCGCCATACATCACACCGTGATCGGTGAGTGCAATGGCGGGCATGCCCAGCTCCTTCGCCCGCTCCACCATGGACGGCAACTGCGACGCCCCATCGAGCAGGCTGTAATCGCTGTGGTTATGGAGGGGAACAAATGCCATGGACCCAGATTAGGACCCAACGCAAGATCAAGCGTGTCGTCACGCTACCAACCACTACATCTAGCGGTTATCAAGGCACCAAGGGGGCTTTTGGCCGTTGGGAGAGCACATTGGCTGCTTGCTCGTATTGGTGGGCCACCTGCAGCAAACGCGCTTCCTCGAGCACATTGCCGATCAGCTGCACTCCAATGGGCAGACCCGTCTGACTAAAACCGCAGGGAACACTAATGGCAGGCAAACCAGCAAGATTGACTGGGATCGTCAGGAGGTCTGCCAAGTACATGGCCAAAGGATCATCCTTATGGGCCCCAGCTTTCAAGGCCGTTGAGGGGGCTGTAGGGGTGAGCAGCACATCCACCGATTGGAACGCGGCATCAAAATCGCGACGAATCAACGTGCGAACCTGCTGAGCTTTTTTGTAGTAGGCGTCGACATATCCAGCCGAGAGGGCATAGGTGCCGATCAAGATCCGCCGTTGGACCTCTTCACCAAAACCTTCAGCCCGACTACTGGAGGTCATCGTGGCCAAACTTTCCGATTCGGCAGCCCGAAAGCCGTATTTCACGCCGTCGTAGCGAGCCAAATTGGCCGATGCTTCTGACGGAGCAATCACGTAGTACGTGGCAATGCCATCGTTAAAACGAGGGCAACTCACCTCGACCAATTCAGCGCCAAGAGCCTCAAGCTGCGCAGCGGCAGCCTGCACAGACGTTTTCACTTCGCCATCAAGCCCCTTTGCCTCAAAGCATTCCTTGATGACCCCCACCTTCAGCCCCTTGATCGACTGATTCAAACCCGCTGAAAAATCGGGAACTTCCACATTGAGGCAGGTTGAATCACGCGGATCGTGTCCAGCAATGACCTGCAGCAGCTCAGCAGCATCGGCCACTGATGTAGCAAAAGGACCCACTTGGTCCAAGGAGCTGGCAAATGCCACCAGGCCCCAACGACTCACCCGGCCATAGGTGGGTTTCAAGCCAACAACACCGCAAAAGGATGCTGGCTGACGGATCGATCCACCGGTGTCAGAGCCCAGCGATGCGATGCAACTGCCGGAGGCAACCGCCGCCGCACTTCCCCCAGAACTACCACCGGGGACGTGGTCGAGATTCCAAGGATTGTGCGTCGCCCCAAACGCAGACGTTTCGGTGGAACCACCCATCGCAAATTCATCGAGGTTGGTTTTACCAACCAGAACAGCTCCGGCCTGCCAGAGACGCTCCGTCGCGGTGGACTCATAGGGAGGGACAAAGTGCTCAAGCATCCGGCTTGAACAGGTGGTTCGCACCCCACGGGTGCAGAGGTTGTCTTTGATCGCCAGCGGCAAGCCAGCTAGTGGGCCAAGGGTTTCGCCAGCAGCACGCGCAGCATCAATCCGATCGGCATCGGCCCGGGCTCTCTCAACCGTGATCTCGTTGTAAACATTGAGGGAAGACTCAGCCGTTTCCAGCCTGTCGATGTGCTGATCAACAAGCTCACGGGATGAAATGTCACCGTTCTGCAGTTGCTGACGCCACGCGCTGATCGTCATGGTCTTGCGATCCATTGCAGGGCCGACGCTATCAGCCGTCTGTCACCCTTCATTTGTGATGGTGAATGGTTCACCCCTTCGCGTGCGCAACAACGCGTGGCTGACGGACTGAGGATGCTCTGAACTGATGTCATCCAAGAACGTTGATAACCCAGACTCCAACCCAGCCTTGGTGATGAACGGACCGAACCAATACGTGACATCTGGGCCAGATGTTTGGACCCGCGCCCACCAAGCAACACCGAGGCCATTGGCGAGGCTTCGCAGTGGCCGGATCAGTGGGCTCATTGGGGCAAAGGTGAGTAGGAGCATTTTGACCTGCGAAGAGGCCAAACAGCTCATCAGTTATGGGGAAAGCTTGATGCTGTGATCGAACTGAAGATCCGATTCAGGTTTAGCGCCCGACAAATCAAGCTCAATCGTTGCTGCTGAAGACGTGGATTCCGCTTGAGGAGACTCCGTTTTCAACCCACCCGATTGATCAGAAACCGAAGAATCTGACCCCTGTTGATTGCGCGTGACTTGTTCTCCGATTGCGTGCTCAGATGCTGATAGATCAGTGACTGATGCATGGGTTGTTGAGTGACTGGTTGCGGAAGAGTCCGAAGCCAACAACTCAGAAGCGGGGGAATCTGTGGCGGGCTGTTTAGTTAAAGAAGCCTCCGGTACTGGCGTTACCGGGCGGGCGACCTCTTGCGTTTTCACTTGCGGACGAACAATCGGCGGCGACGGAGCTTGACCATGAATGTCCTTCATCCAGTTGCGGCGAGCCACCTCATAGACACACAGCGCAGTCGCCACCGAGGCATTCAGGCTGGGGGTGATGCCACGCAAGGGAATCCGCACCAATTGGTCGCAGTGGCGACGGGTCAGCAATGACAAGCCCTGATCCTCTGAACCAGTTACCAAAACAAGCGGACCCTCTAAATCCACATCCATGAGCGTGACGTCGCCCTCGGCAGCGAGTCCAATCACCCTGTAACCCGAATCCTTGAGCTTCTCAAGGGAACGGTTGAGGTTGACAACACGCGCAACGGGTAAGTGCTCCATGGCGCCCGCGGCCACTTTGGCTGCTGAGCCCGTTAGGCCTGCACTCCGGCGTTGTGGCAACACAAGGCCATGGGCCCCCATCGCTTCGGCAGACCGAACGACAGCGCCGAGATTATGGGGGTCCGTAATCCCATCAAGGGCTAGCAATAAGGGGGGCTCACCAAGCTCGGAACAACCCTCAATGAGGGCACTGAGATCCAAGGTGTCTGCAGCAGCGGTTTGGAGAGCAATGCCCTGATGAACAGAACCTCCTGTGACCTGTGCAAGCCGCGCCCAGGTGACTTCTTCCACCAAAACACCAGAGGCTTTGGCCTCCCGAAGCAGTTGGAGAAATTTTGGAGCACTGCGCATCTCTGGCGTGCACCAAATTCTGTGGATTGGCCGTCCTGACTCGAGGGCAGCTTGCGAAGCGTGGCGTCCCCAGATCAAATCGTCTGCGGGTGGCGTCGAAGCTTCCGCCTCGGGTTGTTGGTCGGACCGCTGGGATCGAGAACCAAAGTCGCTAAAGCGGGGCCGTTGGGACGACTGGCGACGCTCATCGCCAGAACGGTATCGATCGGGCGCTCGCTCAGAGCGATCACGAAAGCGTCCCTGGGACGGTCGATCCGAACGGAACCGACTCGGAGCTGAGGACCGCCCACCTTGGTCATCACGGCGTTCATAGGGGCTCTTGCCATCCCCATCAGAGCGACCCGAGAAGCGCGGAGCACGATCGTCACGACGTCCATAGGAGCGTGGGCCGGCACTATCGCGGCCGGCACGACTGTCACGGCTGTCACGACGTCCGTAGGGACGATCACCCGAAGACCCTCTACTAGAGGGCCGGTCTCTAGGGGAACTGTTTTTGGAAAAGCGATCGTTCGTATAACGATCACCCGATGGACGATCACCGCTTGGGCGATCACCCGACGAGCGGGTTACGGAGTAACGGTCACTCTTCGAGCGATCGCTGAAGGGCCGCGCAGAGGGGCCGCGATCGCGAGAAACACTGTCGTTCGTAGAGCGGTCACTCTTAAAACGGTCGTTCGAATAACGCTCAGTTGATGAGCGACTGCTGGATGAGCGATTGCTGGATGGTCGATTCCCATAAGGACGATCACCGCTCGGGCGATCTCTTGACGGACGGCGATCGTCATATCCCCGTTGCGGCCTGCTGTCGGAATCACGGCTGGAATAACCAGACGACGGTGGGCGACCCCCAGGTGGGCGACCACTGCTGCTAGCCCCTCCCTGGCGACCATCGCGGGAGGGGCCGCCGGAACGACGTTCAAAGCGAGGGCTCATGGAGTTGGGGGTGGGGTTATCGAATTGGATCCGGCCATCTCCAGTTGATCAAGGAGCTCAGCCAGCCGGACTGGGTTGTTCAGAAACAGCCAGCCAACCATTGTCTCAAACCCTGTGGCCCTTCCATAAACAGCAGCGTCGGCTCGCCGAGGACCACGCCCCGCACTGTTACGACCCCGTCGGACCAGATCAAGCTCGTCATCGTGAAGCAAATCATGCTGTTCAAGCCAGGCCAAAAGGTTCGACTGGGCATCAGCGCGAACCTCGGCCACGACAGCCTTATGCAACGCATCGGAGCGTCCTGGACGTGCCCCCAGACGAAGGCGCTGGTGAAGCTCCCAAACCGCATCTCCAATCCAAGCCAACTGAAGCGGCCCCAGCTTGTCGGCTCCACCACGGCCAACTTGGGCTCGAATCCAATCGCTCAAGCGGACAAATTGGTGAGAGCTGTCGGCACATCACTCACGAGGTGAAGAAACTCCTCGAGTCGTACCAATTTGATGGTTTGTGCCACGCGCGTATTGCCCACAAGTTGAAAGGCCCGTTTGGCTTCGGTGCACTGCTTAGCGAGCTGAACCAAGGCACCCAAGCCAGACGAATCGACAAAGTCGATTTTGCTGAGATCAAATAGAACAGGAAGTTTGTTGGCTTTCAGCACATCCGATGCGTACTCCAAAAATTGTTTTTCGGAGAACGCATCAAGTTTTCCAGTGAAATAGAGCACCAGACATCGATCTTTTTGTGCAAACCCGCCTCGGAGTGAAACGGTGAGTCGTTGAAGCTCGCTGATGGGTTCAGGCCCCCCGGGCATTCGGCACAAATTGTAGTGATGGTTTCAGCGGTCAACCACCAACCCGACGCCGTTCAGACATCAAGGCAACGAATCGGGAAAAATGATGGTCTGCGTCGTGGGGACCAGGACTGGCTTCTGGGTGGTATTGAACGCCAAAGATTGGTTTCTCACGATGGGCGATAGCCGCGACAGTTTGATCGTTGAGATTCAAATGAGTGACATCAATCTGATCAGACTCCAGGGACTTCGCATCCAAAGCGAACCCATGATTTTGGCTCGTGATCTCCACCTGACCAGTGGTACCGCAAGGATGGTTCAGGCCTCGGTGGCCATAGGCGAGCTTGAAGGTGGATCCCCCCAAGGCCAAACCCAGAATTTGATGCCCCAGGCAGATGCCAAACAGAGGAAGGTTGGGCTCCTTCAGGAGATCCTGGGCCAAAGCAATTCCCTCGGTCACAGCGGACGGATCACCAGGCCCATTCGATAGAAAGACCCCATCGGGCTGATGGGAGCGAACCGTTGCGATGTCGCTGTCTGCTGGCAAAACCGTGACCTCGCAACCATGGGCCACAAGACGATCGAGAATGGCTCGCTTAATCCCAAAATCGATCGCAACCACCTGGAATGGCCGATCGGACTTGTTTTCTAGGCGCTGATCAAAACCCACGCGACAGGCACTGGTCCAGCGATAGGTGTCTTTGGTGGACACATGACTAGCCAGATTCAATCCCTCCATCGAAGGAGCGGCCTTGAGTTCTTCAAACAGCGCAGCCGGGCTGCGGCCATCACTGCAAATCACACCGTTCATGGCACCGCAATCGCGGAGATGGCGAACGAGGGCGCGCGTATCGACACCGCGGATACCCACAAGTTGATGGGCGTCCATCCAAGATTCAAGGGAATCCTGGCTGCGCCAATTGCTGAAATTGGGTGACAACTGCCGAGCGATGACCCCACGGGCATGGGGAGAGTCAGCCTCCTGATCATCGGCATTCACACCGGTATTTCCGAGCTCGGGATAGGTGAAGGTCACCAGCTGACCTTCATAGGAGGGATCGGTCAAGACCTCCTGGTAGCCGGTCATCCCCGTATTAAAGACAACCTCTCCAACCGCTGTACCGCGGTGTCCAAAGCCCACGCCGGTCAGAACCGTGCCATCAGCGAGGACGAGGTGCGCTTCGCCGGATGGGGAATCAGGCATTTGGACCGCAGACATGATCATCTGCCGTTCATTCTCCATTTCCATGGGACAAGGCTTGCTGAAGATCCTGAAGTTTTTGCCAAGCCAGGCCGTCGCGGAGTGTTTCGGACGCCCGTCGAGCTGCTGCTTTCAGATCGAGTTCAGCGCCAGCCACCCAGAGGACCAAAGCTGTGTTGAACGCAACAACATCCATCTGCGCAGCAGTGGCCTGCCCCTTCAGAACGGCCTCAAGAATGCGCTGGTTCTCTGCCAGATCACCACCCCGCAAGGCCTCTAAGGGGGCCGCCGCCAATCCCACATCGTCTGGTGAAACAAAGCGTGTCGCAATCGGTTGTCCTGCCTCAACCATGCGTAATTCGTTTGTTCCTGCCAAGGAGGCTTCATCCAAGCCGCCAGCGCCATGCACCACAACGGCACGGTCCAAGCGCAGTTGATCAAGGGCTCCAGCCATCGGATCGAGCAGATCAGCTCGCGCAACACCAAGCACTTGGGCTTGGGGTTGAAGCGGATTCACCAAGGGGCCTAGCAGGTTGAACACCGTGCGCACGCCAAGACTGCGACGCAGGGGCGCCAGGTTGACGAGGGCTGGATGCCATGCCGGAGCGAAAAGAAAGGTGACTCCCGTGGTGGAGATGGCATCCACAACGGAGGCCAGCGGAGCTTTGAGGTTGAGGCCTAACCCCTCCAACACGTCCGCTGAGCCCACCTTTCCGCTGGCACTGCGATTTCCATGTTTGGCCACGTTCACCCCGCAGGCGGCAGCCGTAAAAGCCACAGCCGTGGAAATGTTGAAGGTGTCAGCCCCATCTCCCCCGGTGCCACAGGTATCCACCATCGCTTGATCCGGGCGAGCACAGGGCAGCGGGCAAGCCCCACGCAGCACAGTGGCCATGGCTGCCAACTCATCAGCCACCATCCCCTTTGCCCGCAAGGCGGCAAGAAAGGCACCGGTTTGTACCGGAGATAACTGCTCAGCTAGCCACGCCTGCATCAAGGAAGATGCCTCGGGTGCCGAGAGATCACGCCCTTGCAAAAGCTGTTCGAGACGCTTGGACCAAGAAGACGCGTCGGGGGTTACTGCAGCCATGACAGCCAGAAAAAAACCCGGGTGCGATGCACGCCGGGCCAGGTGATGGGGACATCTCCACTATTACCAATTCGCTATGGGCTTGCCAGGGTCGAAGTCGGCAAATGCCTAGGTTGATCAATCAAACGGATCTCCGCATGGCCGCATTCCGTCTTGATCTGATCGGCCGTTATCTACGACCCCATCGCAAAACGGTGGTCATCGGAGCCATCGCGCTCGTTCTGGTCAATTTCCTCAGGGTGACGATTCCCCTTGAGGTTCGCAACGTCGTTGATGAGTTACAGCAAGGGTTTTCGTACGCAGGGATCCTCCGGCAAGCGGGCTGGATCGTTGTGCTCACCACCACGATGGCGGTGATTCGATTGATCTCACGCCAACTGGTTTTTGGCATTGGACGCCAGGTGGAGGTGGATCTACGGCAACGATTGTTTGAACACATGTTGCGGCAGGAGCCGAACTGGGTTCAAACAACCGGTAGCGGCGAAGTGATCAGCCGGGCCACCAGCGATGTCGAAAATATCCGCCGCTTGCTGGGGTTCGCCATTCTCAGCCTCACCAACACGCTTCTGGCTTACACCATGACGTTGCCGGCGATGCTGGCGATTGATCCAAAACTCACCTTGGCTGCTGTGGGGCTCTACCCCTTGATGCTCGGCACGGTGCGCTTGTTTGGTGGTCGGATGATGCGCCAGCAGCGGGCTCAACAAGAGGAACTTGCGGGGTTAAGCAACCTGATTCAGGAGGATTTATCCGGCATCGGAGCGATCAAAATTTATGGACAGGAAGCGTCCGAACAGGATGCCTTTTCGGGGCGCAACCGGCGCTATCGCGATAGTGCCATCCGCTTAGCCCGGACCCGCAGCACACTCTTTCCTCTACTTGAAGGAATTTCATCGATTTCGCTGCTGCTGCTGCTCGCCATCGGCAGCGGGCAACTCGAAGCTGGAACGCTCAGCATCGGCGGTCTGGTGGCTCTGATTATTTACGTGGAGCAATTGGTTTTTCCCACGGCGCTGTTGGGATTCACCCTGAACACGTTTCAAACGGGTCAAGTGAGCCTTGAGCGCGTTGAGGAACTCCTCCAACGCGAACCCGCCATCCAGGATCGAACCACCACAACCTCCATCGCCAAGGAAGAGCATCAACCCCGCGGTCGGTTTGAAGCTCGCAATCTCAAAGTTCGCTACGACGGTGCTGATCGCGACACCCTTAACGGACTGACGTTCTCGATCGAACCCGGCGAATTGGTGGCTGTGGTTGGCCCCGTTGGCTGTGGGAAGACAACCCTGGCCAGGGCCTTCGGACGCATGGTGCCTGTGGGGGAAGGAGAACTCTTCCTCGATGGAGTCGATATCACCGATCTCGCCCTTCAGGAGCTTCGCCACGAGGTTGCCATCGTTCCCCAGGAAGGATTTCTATTCACCAGCACCTTGGCGGACAACCTCCGTTACGGGGAGCCCGACGCCGACACGGCCCAAGTGGAAAGCGCAGCAAGCCAAGCCCGATTGGCAGACGACATCAAGGGGTTTCCCGATGGCTACGAGACGATTGTGGGAGAACGGGGAATCACGTTGAGCGGAGGGCAACGCCAGCGCACGGCCCTCGGTCGCGCCCTGCTTGTGGATGCTCCAGTGCTGGTGCTAGATGACGCCCTCGCCAGCGTGGACAACAACACGGCCGCAGCGATTCTCGACTCCATACGTGCTCAAGATGGGCGCACCATTGTGATGATCAGCCACCAACTCTCGGCAGCTGCTGCCTGCGATCGGATTCTGGTGATGGACAACGGTCAGATCGTTCAACAAGGGCATCACAATCAACTGATTCAGGTCGCTGGCGTGTACCGCCGTCTTTGGGAACGGGAGCAAGCTGTGGAAGGACTCGACGTGATGGCTTCTTAAAGAAGTAGGACACGGGCCTACCAAAGAGGCCATTCGGGGCTTAGCTAAAGCCAGGCGAATGAATGTCATGACAGGCGGATCCCCCCTAGCGATGCGCTGCACGCTCTCTTTCGGAGACATTTACGGCCAAGTTTTGGCATGGATGGTGGTGATCTTTGTCAGCCTTGCTGCCGGATTAGCGCTGATGGGATCATCACGTCCCTTGTTTGCCCTGGTGGGCGTTGGTTTGATCCTTGTGCTCAGCCTTCCCTTTTTGCTGTTTGCCTTTGTCACCACCCTGCTGAACCACATTCAGCTGGAGCCAGTCACCGAAAAGGAGGAGGCTGCTTAGGCTCGAGACCACAATCGATTCACCATGCTTCCTTCCTGGCTGTCTCCTGGCGGCAGTGACGAGCAACAGAATGCTGCAGTCCACGCGGTGTTAGGGACACCTTTAAGGGCTCCGTTAATGGATGACCAAGAGGAAGCAGTGTTTGCCTGCGGATGTTTTTGGGGGGCGGAAAAGGGCTTTTGGCGACTGCCGGGTGTCGTTACGACGGCCGTGGGCTATGCCGGTGGAACCGTTGACAATCCCTCCTACAACCAAGTGTGTTCAGGACGGACAGGACATACAGAAGTGGTTCGCGTGGTTTGGAGCACCCCGGCGATCGACTTCAGCGATCTTTTGAAATTGTTTTGGGAGTGCCATGACCCAACCCAAGGCAACCGCCAGGGCAACGACACGGGCAGCCAATACCGTTCAGCCGTTTACACCAGCACAGAGCAGCAATTACTCCTCACCAATGCCAGTCGAGAGGCCTATCAAATCGAATTAAACCAGCGCGGTTTCGGCTCGATCACGACAGAAATTTTGGCCAACCAGACTTTTTTCTTTGCTGAGGATTATCACCAGCAATATCTCGCCAAACCCGGCAGCCGCCCCTACTGCTCAGCCATGCCGACCCAAGCGTTGCTGGGCAGTTTTCCAGGTTCGGCCTACAAACTGCCGAACAAGGTTTGGGACAACTACGACTGGAGCATTCAGCACTGCGTTCTTCGTGGCGATAACAGCCCAATTTCGATCCATTGAGACAACACATGCCAAATCAATTGACCGATCGTCAAACATTGGCTGCCATTGCACTCACCTTGGTTGTGGTGATTGGCTTGGTTGTGCTGACGGTGAAGCCAGAACAAGAGCGTGAGCCTGGATTGCTCTGGCGGGACCAGCCCGACCAACCGGCGAAGTCGTTGGCCATCTGAACCAATCGCAGGGCAGATTTAACTAGCGATGCCATCGTGGAATGACTAGAGCGCCTCGAACAACCCAGTGAGTGCGCAACGACCTGATCCATCAGAGCAACGGCGCCTGCATCCCCTTCCGAGGGGATTGGTTGAGCTGTACGGACTCATTGCTGTGCTCGTTGTGCTGATTCCTGAGTGGATCGCCGACGGGACCATCAACTTGGGACAGATCAATGGGGTCGATTCCCTACCGATGCGAGCTCGGGCCTGGCGGACGTTGCCCGAACTCCGATTGGCCTCAATGAGCTTCAACGAGATGCGCAGGTTGGCGCGCGAGATGCGTCTTTTGCACTACGCCATGGACACCCGCACTCGGCTCACCAAGCGGCTGCTACGACGACTCAGACGCCGGAATGCGTTGTGATAGCTTTGATTTGACGGGGCGTGGCGCAGCTTGGTAGCGCACTACTTTGGGGTAGTAGGGGTCGTGGGTTCAAATCCCGCCGCTCCGATTTTTTGAATCGACCGTCCAAACCTCAACAAGAAGCCACCTACCAGCAATGGGGGTGGTTTTTTATTTGGGTTATACAACAATCCCAGTGCTCCTATCAGTTTTTAGCCAGCTCAAAAAATCAGCAGACATTAATTAATGACTTCGAAACCTGAAGAAATCAATACTGAAAGCTCAACAAAAACCAAATCCCGCTTGAACATTAAGCGACAAAAAAGATTTGGTTAAGAACAATTTAAGCGAACGCATTATCCAGGTTATTTTGCCATCCACAAGTGACATAGAACACTTGATGGGAACATTTTTATGTATAAAATGAGTCGGGTTTGACAACCAAATCCGCTTCCTGTGTGAGGAACCTTTCAATGAAGCTTTTCCAGCAAATGCTGGTGGCTCC
>ERZ887830.628-NODE-628-length-21936-cov-7.044376_pt1 | contig 21936 bp, 17 predicted proteins | sample MGYA00521101_ERZ887830 | MGnify/ENA primary metagenome ERZ887830 (study PRJEB32303, sample SAMEA104408592) | aquatic metagenome | biome: Marine water; feature: Pelagic; material: water | place: Baltic Sea | collected 2014-06-05T16:38:00 | depth 1,762 m ... | reverse complement strand
GGAACTACTTTTGCGAGGCCGGGTATGCTTCTACATAAACTGGAAACGCTTTAACTCGTTCTTAATAATAAAAGAAAACGAGCAGGCATACAGGTATGAGAACGGGCTTTCGTGGCACGTTTGTCATTTCGTGGGCGCAAACAGAACTTGACGGCTTGGCGGCGGCTTCGGTCTCTTCGCTTTCCGTCGGAGCCGTATGGCAGTGGCACGGAGAGGCCACGCGTGTGGATGGTCCTTCGGACGTTCTGGTTTTGGCGCATAGCGAAGAGACAACGATTTTAAGAAAACATGCGGCGTGGGCTGTGCGTCGCTTGGTTTGTGCGGCGCTGGACAAACCTCAGGCGGTTCCGGTCGCGGCCCCTGATGATCCTTTGTTGGATCATGGGTTTGCGGTCACGGATGGGCGGCGCAGTTATACGGCGACCCTGATTGACGTTCCGGACCGCGATGTGCCTTTGTTGATGTTCCTTGATGACATCCCGCCCGAGGGGCAGGATCTTTGGGTGACGCATGTGACAGAGGAAACGCTGCACCCCAACCGCACGGGCGATATCATTCCCTCGGTGATCTGTTTTACCCCCGAAACGCGGATTGCGACCCCGGACGGGGTCAAGTTGATGCGCGATCTGCGCGAGGATGATCTGATCCTGACCAAGGACGACGGCCCTCAGCCGGTGCGTTGGATCGGATCCCGGCGGATGAGCGGCGCGCGGTTATATGCGATGCCAGATCTGCGACCGATCCGTATCCGTGCAGGCGCGGTGGGTCTGGATGTGCCGGACGAGGATCTGCTGGTCTCGCCTCAGCACCGGATGCTGATCAAAGGTGATCTGGCGCAGGCTCTGTTCAACGAGTCCGAGGTTCTTGTTTCTGCCCGTGATCTTTTGAACGACAGAACGATCCTGATCGACCGCCAAATACAACAGGTGACTTATGTTCACATGCTGTTGGACCGTCACCAGATCGTCTTTGCCAACGGTCTGGAAACCGAAAGCTTTCACCCGGCCTCGATGTCGCTGGATGCAATTGATCCGGTGCAACAGCAAGACCTGATAGAGCGTGTGCCGGATATGGCAGGCGACGCCAGTATGTATGGGGCTTTTGCCCGTCGCCAGCTTAGCCCAGCAGAAGCGGCGATATTGCGCTATAAGGGCTTTGGCCCCCATTGACTCGGTCGCTTAGGCACGTATAAGCGCAAGTCCCGGACGGAAACGTGCGGGACTATTTATTGGTGTTGGAGGCCCTTGCAAAAGGTGCCCTGTCGCCTCGGCAAAATCCGGGGAGAGGACAACGCCCTTCAAACGGCCATCATCCCGAAAAGTGGGATACCGGTTTTCGGACATGATGATGGCGCATAACAAAGTGAAGGAGATCAGGGGATGACAAAAAGAACCTCTGCCAAGTACAAAATTGACCGCCGTATGGGCGAAAACATCTGGGGTCGTCCAAAGTCCCCGGTCAACCGTCGTGATTATGGCCCCGGCCAGCACGGTCAGCGCCGCAAGGGCAAACTGTCCGACTTTGGTATCCAGCTGCGCGCAAAGCAAAAGCTGAAGGGCTACTACGGCGACCTGACCGAAAAGCAGTTCCGCCGCATCTATGCCGAGGCTGAGCGTGTCAAGGGTGACACTGGTGAAAACCTGATTGGTCTGCTGGAACGTCGTCTGGACGCTGTCGTCTACCGCGCCAAATTCGTTGCGACTGTCTTTGCCGCCCGTCAGTTCGTGAACCACGGCCACGTCACGGTCAACGGTCAGCGCGTCAACATCCCGTCCTACCGTGTGAAGGAAGGCGATGTGATCGAGGTCCGCAGCAAGTCCAAGCAACTGGCCGTCGTTCTAGAGGCTGTTGGTCTGTCAGAGCGCGATGTTCCCGATTACCTCGAGGCCGACCACGCCAAGATGACCGCGACCTTCGTTCGGACGCCGGGTCTGGGCGATGTGCCTTATCCGGTTGTGATGGAACCAAATCTGGTCGTGGAATACTACGCCAAGAACTAATCCGCAGCCCATTTCAATCGCTGCGTGAATCCACAAACCCGCCTGCAGTTTTCTGCCGGCGGGTTTTTTCTTTTCTCCGACTTTCTTTGCATTCCGCGCGGACTTGTGCGAAAATTTTTCAACGACTCTCGGATAAATGAACAAAAATTTTTGGTGGGCATTATGTGGCGGAAAATGATTGCATTGGGTCTGGTCTCTATGGTGGGCACGGCCTCTGCTGAACAGACTTTGGATGAAGCCCTGCAAAACATGGCGGTCTTTGACTGCGAGGCGCGGGGTCAGAGCGCGCTTTATGTGTTTCGCAACGACGTCAATGGCGAAACCAGTCTGATTGATGATGTCGATATTCCTGTGCGCCGTGACGGCGACAAATATTCCATGATTACCTCGGAAGGTGCGCTGGAAATCTCGGCAGAGGCGTATTTCATTTACAAAGACGGCGAGGCGATCGGTGGATCGTGCTACGATGCGACATCGACAGCGCAGGCGATTTTTCCCACGTTGATGGACGGGTTTCTGCTTAGTTCGCCCGAAGGTATTGCAGAGGCAGAGGCCGCGGCGATCCTTGTGCGCGACATGCAGGTCAAGAACGACATTCAAATTGCCCGTGTAGAGGCCGAATCAGAATTGGCGCAGGCCGCCCTCGCCGGCGAACTTGAGGCGACTCAAGAGGCCCTGACCAAGACCCAATCAGAGCTTGACGTTGCAAACGAGCATATCCCGGCCCTGTTTGACTCTGCGGATGCCTTGTCAAAAGAGCTTGAGTCGACGAAGGCAGATCTGGCGAGCCAGACAAAATCCTTTGACAAGACGCTGCTGGATCTCGCTTTGGAGCGGGCGGCATCCGCCGATCTGCGTGCCCGTATTGCAGACCTAGAGGGCGAATTGGCCGAAACCAAAGTGGCTTTGGCGCAGGAATCGGCTGTTTCGACGTTAAAGGATGCCGCTTTGGAACGCGCGATGGCGCGGATCGAAGAAATGACGGCAGAGTTGGAAAAAGTCACACAGGAACGGCGGTCTCTTGCGGCGAATGTGACATCTTTGAACCAAAAGACCTCTGATCTTGCCGGTAAACTGCGCAAGACGCAATCCGACCTGAACAGCGCCATAGAGGCAGAGGCCAAAGCGGTGGCCATGGCCAGCGATGTGGGCACCCTGACAGATGAGGCCATCAGCCGGATCGCGACCTTGCAAGGGCGCGGGATTAGGGACGTGCGGGCCGAACTGTGCAGTATGATCGCTGCGAGCGGGCGTCCGGCGCGGTGTAGCAGCAACTGACGCATCGCCAAAGAACGGCAATCCTCGTTTGACACTGGCCTATCCACGGGGGGCTGGATAGAACGGCTCTGACATGAGGAGGGCCGTATTATGTCGACTATTCAGCCGCAGCCCGGCATTATGGGCATTGATCTCTATCAGGGTGGCCAATCTGCGCTGCCCGGTTTGGCGGACGTTGCAAAACTGTCGTCGAACGAGAACCCGTTTGGCGCCAGTCCCAAGGCCGTCGAGGCCTATACTCGTGCGGCCCATCAATTACATCGCTATCCGTCGACCGACCATATGGCCCTGCGCGTTGCGATTGGCGAGGTGCATGGGCTGGATCCGGCGCGCATCATCTGCGGTGTCGGGTCTGACGAGATCATCCATTTCCTGTGTCAGTGCTACGCAGGGCCGGGCGATGAGGTGGTGCATACGGAACACGGCTTTGCCATGTATCGCATTTCGGCCATGGCGGCCGGGGCGACCCCTGTCGAGGCGCGCGAACGCGAGCGCGTGACGGATGTGGACGCCTTGCTAGAGGCCTGCACTGATCGCACCAAGCTGGTCTTTATCGCCAATCCCAACAACCCCACCGGCACCATGATCGGTGGAAACGAGATCGCACGGCTTGCCGATGGTCTGCCAAAGGGCGCGCTATTGGTGCTGGATGGCGCTTACGCCGAGTTCGTCGATGGTTATGACGGCGGCGCGGGCCTGATCGAAGGGCGAGAGAATGTCTTTATGACCCGCACATTTTCCAAGCTCTATGGGCTTGGCGGCTTGCGCATTGGTTGGGGCTATGGCCCGCAAGAGATCATCGACGTGCTGAACCGCATTCGCGGCCCGTTCAACCTGAGCGAGACACAGCTTGCCGCCGCAGAGGCTGCCGTGCACGACCGCGCCTTTGTCGAAAAATGCCTTGCCGAAAACCGCCGGATGCGCGCGTGGCTTGCCAATGCTCTGGCCGATCTCGGTGTGCCCTCTGACACCTCCAGCGCCAATTTCATCCTTGCGCGTTTTGCCGATGAACAAGAGGCAAGCGCCTGTGACACCTGGCTCAAGACTGCCGGGCTGATCGTGCGGCAGGTGGCGGGATACAAGCTGCCCCATTGTCTGCGCATCACGGTCGGCGATGAATCCTCTTGCCGCCGGGTCGCCCATGCGATTGCCGGATTCAAGGCGCGCGGGGCATGAGTGTGATTTACAAAAAGGTTGCGCTGATTGGCTTGGGTCTGATCGCCGGATCTATGGCCCACGCCATGCGCCGGGGGGGATTGGCCGGACAGATCAGCGGCTATTCCCGCTCTGCCGAGACCCGCGCTGTCGCGGCTGAGATTGGCCTTTGTGATACGATCTGCGACACCGCCGCAGAGGCGGTTGCGGACGCCGACCTGATCGTGCTCGCCGTCCCTGTGCGCGCGATGGGTCAGGCCATGCAGGATATCGCGCCCTATCTGAAAGCCGGGGCCACTGTCACGGATGTGGGGTCGGTCAAGCGTGACATCATCACTGCCGTCAGCCCGCATGTGCCAGAGGACGTGCATTTCGTTGCGGCCCACCCGATCGCAGGCACCGAACATTCCGGCCCGCGGTCCGGTTTTGCCGAACTCTTTGACAACCGCTGGTGCCTGATCGTGCCCCAAGAGGACACCGACAAGGACGCTATCGCCCGTCTGCGTGCCCTGTGGGAAGGCATGGGATCCAAGGTCGATGAAATGGACGCAGACCACCACGATCTTGTGCTGGCCGTTACCAGCCACGCGCCGCATTTGATCGCCTACACGATGGTTGGCGTGGCGGATGACCTGCAACGGGTGACGGATGGCGAGGTTATCAACTATTCAGCGGCGGGTTTCCGCGACTTTACGCGGATTGCCGCCAGTGACCCGACCATGTGGCGCGATGTGTTCTTGACCAACAAGGATGCGACCTTAGAAATACTCGGGCGCTTTACAGAAGAGTTGTTCGCGCTTCAGCGGGCGATCCGGCTGGGCGACGGGGATCATCTGTTTGACTATTTCACACGGACCAGAGCGATCCGGCGCGGGATCATTGAGGCGGGGCAGGACACGAATGCCCCCGATTTCGGGCGAGGAGTGAAATTGAAATGAACCTGCGACCAGAGATCAGCACCACATTGGCGGCGACGGGCCTTTGGTTGGTTCTGGTCTCTGGCAGTTTTGCCAATGCGCCAACACAGTCGATCCGCCCGGATATCCGCCCCGGCACCGTGCCTCTGGCCCAAGCGGTTGTAGCAAGTCCTGCACCCGGCCCTTCGACCGCCGAGGCGGTTGCTGTCTCGCCCCGCCCCGAAGGACGCCCCAAGAATATCGCCGCCATCGTGCGCGCGGCCTTGCGGCGCCCCAAAGCCGAAAAACCGGTGAAATTCGCAACGCGTGGCTCTGTCTGCGGAGACAGAGCCATTCGTGGTCAGGAAATCTCACGGATACCCGGCAAGATCAGGGGGTGTGGCGTGCAAAACCCAGTGCGGATCACAGAGGTCGATGGGGTCAAGCTTAGCATGGCGGCGACAGTCAATTGCACCACGGCCAAAGCTTTGAGGACATGGGTCAGCAAGACGGTCAAGCCCTCTGTCGGGCGAACGGGGGGCGGCGTGACCTCGTTGCGGGTCGCGGCGCATTATTCCTGTCGCACGCGTAACAATATCCCCGGTGCAAAGATTTCAGAGCATGGGCGCGGAAACGCCATTGATATCTCTGCGATCAACCTGAAAAACGGGACCGCGCTGACGGTGCTAGGTGGGTGGCGCGACAAACGGCAAGGGCCGGTATTGAAGAAAATCCATCGCGGGGCCTGTGGGACGTTCGGCACAGTATTAGGGCCCAATTCCGACGCCCATCATCAGGATCACTTTCACCTCGATGTCGCAAAACATCGCGGCGGGGCCTATTGCAAATAGCCCTATGGCAGGATCAACCGGGGGGCGTCGCCCAGTGTGATCGGCCCGAACGCGATCTTGCCATTCTCGAATTTCAGGGGGGCCTCCAGCGTGTCAGCTGCGCCTGACACCGAGGCCAGAAACGTTAATCCAGACTCGATCGGCCCTGCGATGCCAGCGGGAATCCAGCCCATCGCGACTGCAAGCTGTAACATCTCTCGCCAATTCTTTGCGCGGATCTCGATCTTGCCCGTGGGCAGCCCCTCGGCGTCAATGGCAAGCGTGCCCGAGGCGTTGAATTCCAGATCGCCCCAGATAATCTGCATCTGTCTAAGATCCAACGCTGTCAGCGCGGGTCGATTAACCGCGAACGCCAGTTTGTTCCATGGCGCATCAAATCCAAGCGTTGCGTCGATTTTGACCTGCTCTATCGTGCCGGAGGCCAGATCGGTATCGGCCAACCTGTCTGACAAAGTGCCCCCGATGCGGATGGCTGTGACGTCAACACCAAGATCAACCGCATGCGTCAAAGGACCGGGGCGGGTGGCAAGCAGGGCCTTTGACGCCTCGACGCGCCACCCGTCAGACGAGGTCACCGCGACGCTTTCGGCCACAAAAGTCGCGTGATCCAACTGCATGTCGCCGCCGGATACAAACACAAAACTGCCTTTTGCGGACTCGTTGGTCAGCGTCAGGCGTTGGCTGGGGGTTCTCAGGCTCTGGGTTTGCGGCCAGACCACGATAATATGATCAGGGCGATAGCTTAGGCGAAACAGTTGCACAAAGGGAGCAGACCAGATCACGCCGGATTGTTTGTCGCCAAGGTCCAGATCGCTGATCGTGGTATCAAAGCGATTGGGATAACCGCGTGTGCTGACATCGCTGTACCCGGCGACCCAGCCCGCGGCCGCGCGTTGATCCAGCCATCCACGCATCTCGCTTTCGGCACCGCGCGATCCGATAAACCAATAGCCAGACCAAAGCGCCGCAAGTACAAGAACCGCTGCCAGTATGATGCGCATGTTTGTCCCTTTGACCCTGCCGTATCGCTGGTGTTTATAGGGCGAAGTTTGAAAGGACCAGTCCTATGGATCTTAACCCGCTTTGGGTCTTCGGTTACGGCTCGTTGATGTGGAACCCCGGCTTTCCCCATACAGAACGCGTGCTTGCGACACTGCCGGGCTATGCCCGAACCTTTTGTATGCGCTCGATCCATCATCGCGGCACCGTCGAGGATCCGGGTCTGGTGCTGGCACTGGATGCCTCTGACGCGACAGAATGTCTGGGGATTGCCTTTGCGGTACCGCAGGATGAGGCCAACACAACACTGGCCTATCTGCGCGAGCGTGAGTTGGTGTCATCGGCCTATCTGGAAAAGATCCTGACGCTTCATCTGGCCGATGGGCGCGAGGTGCGGGCCGTGACCTATGTTGTTGATACCGATCACGATCAATACTGTGCAGAGGTCCCCCTGATGGAACAGGCCGAGATCATCGCCCGATCTGTGGGGGAACGCGGACCCAATAGCGAATATCTGTTCAACACAACCGATCATCTGGCAGAGCTTGGGATTGCCGATCCAGACCTTGCGTGGCTGGCAGAAAAGGTACGCCTTTTAACGAATTAGCGACAATGCAGAACGGGTGTTGGCAGGCGCAGCATTCGCAAGTACGCTGTCAACAATCAATGAAGGTCAGGACACGTCCAAATGGACCAGCCGGATCGCGAGGCCGAGCATTATTTCTCTCAACCTGTGGGTACATTCATTCGGATGTGCCTTGTTTTGGGATGCGTTGTTGTCGTCGGCTATTTCGCCTACGCAAACGTGTCAGAGGTCGTGCTTGCGAACCCCTACCTGAACGGGTTCATCATTTTCGTCTTTGTCTTTGGCATCCTCACCTGTTTCTGGCAGGTGGTGCAACTGGTCAGTTCGGTCAAGTGGATCGTCGACTTTGCCGCCGCCACGCCGGGGCATGAAAACACTACAGCGCCGCGTTTGCTGGCCCCCTTGGCGGCCTTGCTGCGCACGCGTGGCGCAAAGATGCAGATCAATTCCAGCTCTGCCCGCTCGATCCTTGATTCTGTTGCAACCCGTATCGACGAGGCGCGTGATATCACGCGATATATCGTCAACCTACTGATTTTCCTTGGCCTTTTAGGCACTTTCTATGGCCTTGCCACCACCGTTCCCGCCGTGGTCGAAACGATCCGCTCGCTTGCCCCGCAAGACAACGAAGGCGCGATGGATGTGTTCAACCGTCTGATGACCGGACTTGAAAAACAACTTGGCGGTATGGGCGTCGCCTTTGGCTCGTCTCTTTTGGGGTTGGCTGGATCGCTGGTGATTGGTCTTCTCGAACTTTTTGCCGGGCACGGGCAAAACCGCTTTTATCGCGAGCTTGAAGAGTGGATGTCCACGATCACCCGGCTTGGCTATGCCTCTGGCGACGGGGATGGCGGGACAGATCAGGGGGCCGTGGCGGCGATCCTTGATCACATGGCCGAGCAGATGGAATCGCTGCACACGATTTACACGCAGTCGGACGTCAGCCGGTCGATGGTGGATGAGAAATTGGGGACGCTTGCGGATTCGATTGATCGCATGACGCAACGCATGGATCGCGATGATAATAGCAATGCCGCACTGAACAAGATCGCAGACGGGCAATCCCGGCTTGTCAAGCTGCTGGAAAATCAAACAAATCTCGGTGGTGGCGGTCAAGTTGATGCCGAAAGCCGCATGCGCTTGCGCTCGATTGACGTGCAATTGCTGCGCATCCTCGAAGAAATGGCAGCCGGACGACAGGAAACCACCACCGACCTGCGTGCCGACATCTCTGCTCTGACCAAAGCGGTGCGTCAGATTACCCGCGAAGGTCCTGCAAGCAGTCGGCGAGGATAGGCTATGGCACTGCCCCGGCGATCTGTGCAACGTGTTTCGGCCAACATCTGGCCGGGTTTTGTCGACGCGATGACCGGTCTTTTGCTGGTGCTGATGTTTGTGCTGACGATCTTTATGATCGTGCAGTTTGTGCTGCGCGAAACGATCACCGGTCAGGACAAAGAGCTTGAAACGCTGGGGGCAGAGGTTAATGCGCTGGCGCAGGCCCTTGGTCTGGAACAGCAACGCTCGTTCGAGCTTGAAGGGTCGGTCACGGCCCTGAACACCTCTCTTGACGAAGCCCGCGCGACCGAAGCCGCACAGGCCGCGCTGATTTCCTCGCTTCAGGCCGAGAATGCCGAGCAACAAGAGGTGCTGACGGCGCAAGGTTCTCAGATCGCCAGCTTCGAAGAACAGGTCGCCTCGCTATTGGCGCAGCGCGATTCAGCGCGTGCCGAAGGTGTCGCGCTTGCGGCGGATCTAGAGGCGGCGCAGGGCGAAAACGCGCAACTGGTAACCCGGCAAGAGGCGCTGCAACTGGCGTTGGCACAGGCACGCACTGAAATCGACGAACAGGTCGAGGCCGCCCGCCTTGCCGCAGCCCGCCGCGATGCCTTGGACGCCATGATCGCCGATATGCGCAGCCGCGCTGTCGAGACAGAGGCATCCTTGGCCGATGCTCTGGCCCGCCTTGATGGTTCTGCCTCTGAAAATGCCGCTTTGAACGAACGCCTTGCCACGCTGCAAGCAACGCTGGATCAGGAAACCGCCGCCCGTCAGGTTGCACTGACCCAAGGCGAGGAATTGCAGGCCCAAATTCTGGCTTTGCAGGCGTCACTCAGCGCAGAGAATACCGAAAAGCAGACCGCTCTGGAAACCTTGGCCGCGTTGCGGGATAGCCTTGCCGCCACGCAACAAGAGCTTTCTGCGAAAAACAATGAACTGACCGTTGCCGCCGCAGACCAAGACACAATGCTTGCCCGCCTCGCCCGGTTAGAGGCCTCGCTCGCGGCATTTGACGAGACCAAAGACAACCTTGGTGCCACTCGGGACGTGGTCAACTCTTTGGAATTACAACTTCAAACCGCTGAAAACGCTTTGGCGAACGAGCGCGCGGCGGGCGTGGACCGTCAGAACGCTATCGACACGCTGCGCGGCGAATTGGCCCGCACTTCTGATGCTCTGACCACCGAGATTTCGCTGGCCTCGGCCCTGCGTGCGCAATTGCAATCCGCCAACAGTATGCTGGACGCAGAACGCGCCGCCTTGGTTCTTGAAACCTCGCAAAGCGAGACCCTGCAACTTGAACTGACCCGTGTGAACCAGTCTTTGGCAGAACAATCCGCCCTCGTCGCAGCACTTCGTAGTGATCTGGCCGCAACCGGTCAAACCCTTGAATTAAGCCAAACAGAAAGCGCAGATGCGCAGACTGTGATTGCGGCTCTGCGCCGCGAGGTCGAAACGCAAACTACCGCGTTGACCGAAGAGCAGGCCAGACGTCTTGCCGAACAGGCCGCTGCAGAGGCGCTGCGCCGTCAGCTTGCCGGGCTGCAAGAGCAACTGACCCAAGCGCAGGCTGATCTGACAGAGCGCGAGGCGGCAAATCTTGTGGAACTGGCGAACTCGCAAATTCTGCAAGAACGGGTGGATTCGCTGACCAGTGAGCTTAACTCTGCAAAGCAAGGTCTCAGAGCCGAGGAAACAGAACGGCTTGCCGAACGTGCTGCTGCCGAGGCGTTGCGCAGACAGCTTGCCGGGTTGGAACAACAACTGGCCGAAGCGCAGGCGAATTTCACAGCCGAAGAAACCGCGCGTCTTGCAGCGCTCGCCACCTCTGAAACGTTGCGTGCGCAGATTGCATCTCTGGAAGGCGCGTTGACGGTCAATACGGCGAACCTGACCGCCGAACAGACCGAGCTTTCCGCACAACGTGCCGCAGCTGAATCCCTGCGCCAGCAACTTGCGGCGGCCCAGCAGAAATTGACGGCGGCGCAAGCCAGTCTGACAGACGAAGAGGCCGGGCGTCTTGCTGCCCTTGCCGCCGCCGAGGACCTGCAACAGCAATTGAATGCCCTGCAAACGCAACTCGCGCAGACACAACAGACCCTTACGGCGGAAGAGACAGAGCGTTTGGCACAGGCCGTCGCGGCAGAGGCCCTGCGTCAACGCTTGGCCAGCCTCGAGGCTAACCTTGCAGAAACACAGACAAATTTGACGCAGGAACAGGCCGCGCGTCTGGCAGAGATGGCCGCGTCTGACACATTGCGCTCGCAGTTGGCGAGCCTTGAAACCCAGCTGTCGGAAACGCAGACCAGTCTGAGTGCCGAAGAAACCGAACGGCTTGCAGAACGGGCCTCTGCCGAAGCTTTGCGCCAACAATTGGCGGCTTTGACAAGCCAATTTGATGCGGCGCAAAGCAGTCTGACGGCAGAAGAGGCCGAACGGCTGGCCCAACAAGCCGCAGCCGAGGCCTTGCGCCAACGGCTTGCCAATCTGGAAACAAGCATCACGGAAACAGATGCAGAGCGTCTTGCGCAACTCGCCGCCGCAGAGGATCTGCGCCAACGTCTGGCCCAGATGGAGGTGCAGTTCAGCGAAGCCGAGGCCGCGCGGCTGGCAGAACAGGCCGCTTTGACGGATTTGCAGCAACGATTGGCCGCCACGCAAACCGAGTTGACCGACGAAGAGGCCGCGCGTTTGGCAGAGGCCGCCGCCGCCGACGAGTTGCGCAAACGTTTGGCAGATCTTCAGTCAGAAATGACCGATGCAGAGGCGACCCGCCTGGCAGAAGCCGCGGCAGCAGAGGAATTGCGCCGGAACCTTGCCACCGTGCAAGAGCGCCTGAGTGAAGAAGAGGCCGCGCGTCTGGCCGATGCCGCCGCTGCCATGGCACTGCGCGAACAACTTGCCAATTCGGATGCAGAACTGACTGCGATGAGTTTGGAGCTTGAGGAAAAGCGCAAAGAGGCAGAGCAGACCCTGACCCTTCTGGCCGCCGCGCGAACCTCGCAAGAAGACCTGAACGCCCGCCTCGCGGCCGCTCTTTTGGCGCGCTACGAGTTGGAAAATGCCTTGGATGGCAGCCAGGACGCGCTTGCTACGGCGATTGCCGAGGCAGATGCGTTGCGGGTGGATGTGGGCAATGAACAAGAGCTTCAGCGTCAATTGATCGAAGCGTTTGCGGCGAAATCAAAAGCAGAGACCGACCTGAAAGAGGCGTTGAGCGAGGCAGAACAGCAGGCGATCTTGCTGGCAACTGCAAACGCGGAACTATCGGAAAAAGAGGCTTTGTCCGCGAGAAGCCTGCGTGAGGCAGAGGTTTTGCGGCAAAGTGTGGCGGATCTTCGAAACGAGATCCTGACCCTTCAGGCGCTGTTGAATGTTGTCGAAAACGATGAACAAGAGGCGCAGGTCGAAATCAAGGCCCTTGGTGAACGCCTGAATGCTGCCCTTGCCCGGGTTGCGAGCGAGCAGGGAAAACGAGCCGAGTTGGAGGCCGCAGAACGCAAGCGTTTGGAAGAAGAAGCCAAGCAACTGGAACGCTATCGCTCTGAGTTCTTTGGAAAACTACGGGATGTCCTCGCGGATCGTGAGGGTGTCCGGATCGACGGCGACCGCTTTGTCTTCTCATCCGAAGTGCTGTTTGCTATTGGCGATGCGACCCTTTCCGAGGCGGGAAAAGCCCAGATTGAACGAGTGGTCCGTATCCTTGAAGAGGTGTCAGATGATATCCCGCCAGAAATCGATTGGGTGATCCGGGTGGATGGTCATACCGATGATCAGAAATTCATCTCGCCCGGAAAATTCGCAAATAATTGGGAACTTAGCCAAGCGCGCGCTTTGTCGGTGGTGCTCTATATGTCCGAGGTTCTGGGCTTTGATCCGGAGCGACTGGCGGCTACGGGGTTTGGCGAATATCAACCGATCAACACGGACATCACCCCGGAAGCCAGAGCGCAAAACCGGCGTATCGAGTTGAAACTTACCGAAAAGTAACGACTGAGGTGCTACTGACGGACAAGCACCGTGGCTGTTTGGTGTCCGATCTGGGCACCATCGCGTGTCAGCGTAGCGATGCCAGTATAAAGGCCCGCTGGCCATTTTGGGCCGTTCAGCTTGCGACCGCTCGCCCGAAACAGGCGGGACTGTGTGCGTTTAAGCAGGACGGTTTGGGTCAGGAAAGGACCTTGCGGACCAGTGATTTCAAGGGTCACAATATCACCTTTTCGCCCGCCAAAAATATGTGTCCAAAGTACCAATGCAGGCGCAGTGTTTGGCAGGTCTTGGGTGTTGGCGGTACCGATCTTGATGTCCATGAAATCGGGGACAGCCGCTGCGAAGCCAGTGGAAATCAGTCCGGCGGGAACATAGGGAATCGGACCCCCCCACAGCGGGTCACTTGGTGCCCCACATGTGGCATTCGGATTGGGTTGAAACGGATCGACAAGCACATCATCTTTGAACACAGAGATATGAAGGTGAGGAAACTCGGTTGAGCCGCTCAGGCCGACTTGACCAATCACTGTATCAGACGTGACCCTCATGCCGGTTTTGACACGTAAGCTGCCTTTCTTCATGTGGCAGTACCGGGTCTGCCAGCCGTCTGGGTGGTTAATGATGACTGCATTACCGCAGGCACGCCCTGTAACGTCAGGGGCATTCGGGGCCGTGACCAAGATATCCGGCATTCCGTCGCGGGTCGCTGCGACTGTACCATCAGCGGCAGCCCGCACATCAACCCCTCTGTCCATCGCGATATGGTCATATAGCGCGATATCGGTGCCGCGGTGACCGTCATTTGACAGCGCACCGCAGGCAAAGTCCCGATACTGAGGTCCGGGATCACGATCTACATACTTTTGAATAAAACAGGTTTTACCCAATATGCAGTCGACGGGCATCCTTAGTTGCAACTGTTGTGCTGCCACTGAGGATGCCCAAAGCCCTAGGCCAAAGGCGAGGCCCCGGATCAATCCGCCGTCAAAAGAGGCGGTTTTTTAGACGATAGCCGGGGGGCCTGCGCCTCTTCTATATCCAGATGGATAGCGCCATCCTTAATGCCGACTTTGACCAAACCACCTTTGGTGAGCTTGCCAAAGAGCAATTCTTCGGCGAGCGGTTTCTTGATGTATTCCTGAATGACACGGCCAAGTGGACGCGCACCCATTTTGTCGTCATATCCTTTGTCGGCAAGCCATTCTGCTGCGGGGCGATTAAGCTCGATCGAGACATTGCGGTCCATCAACTGGGCCTCAAGCTGTAGCACAAACTTTTCAACCACTTGCATGATCACCTCTTTTGGCAGCGCGCCAAACGGGATAATCGCATCAAGGCGATTGCGGAATTCGGGCGTAAAGGTACGTTCAATTGCAGCGATATCCTCGCCCTCTCGCCGATCACGACCAAATCCAATCGCCTCTTTCGCCTGTTCAGAGGCACCTGCGTTGGTGGTCATGATCAGGATCACATTGCGAAAATCGACCTTGCGACCGTTGTGGTCTGTCAATTTACCGTGGTCCATCACCTGCAAGAGGATGTTGTAAACGTCCGGGTGTGCCTTTTCGATTTCGTCAAGCAACAACACGCAATGGGGATGCTGGTCGACACCGTCGGTCAACATACCGCCCTGATCGAACCCAACATATCCCGGAGGGGCACCAATCAGGCGCGAGACTGCGTGCTTTTCCATGTATTCAGACATGTCAAAGCGCAGTAGTTCGACACCCAGCGTATCCGCCAACTGTTTGGCCACCTCGGTTTTGCCGACACCGGTGGGACCCGCGAACAGGTAGTTCCCGATGGGTTTTTCCGGCTCTCGCAGGCCAGCACGCGCAAGTTTGATTGCCGAGGCAAGGGCCAAAATGGCTGGATCCTGACCAAAAACAACGCGTTGCAGGGATACCTCGAGGTCTTTCAGAACCTCTGCATCGTCCTTGCTGACCGTCTTTGGTGGAATGCGGGCGATCTTGGCGATGACGGCCTCGATCTCTTTCGCACCGATGGTCTTGCGTCGTTTGCTTTCGGCAACCAGATGCTGCGCGGCCCCGGCCTCGTCGATGACGTCGATGGCCTTGTCGGGCAGTTTGCGGTCGTGAATATACCGTGCTGAAAGTTCGACCGCCATTTTGATCGCATCACTGGTGTATTTGATGTCGTGATGCTGCTCAAAATATGGCTTGAGACCCTTTAGGATCTTGATGCTGTCATCCACGGTCGGCTCGTTCACGTCGATTTTCTGGAACCGGCGCGACAGGGCGCGATCTTTCTCAAAATGCTGACGGAACTCCTTGTACGTGGTCGAACCCATGCAGCGGAGCTTGCCGCCTTGCAGGGCAGGTTTCAGCAGGTTGCTGGCATCCATCGCACCGCCACTGGTCGCGCCCGCGCCGATTACAGTATGGATTTCGTCAATGAAAAGAATGGCATCTTCATGCTCTTCCAACTCAGTGACAACGGCCTTGAGTCGTTCTTCGAAATCACCGCGATACCGTGTGCCCGCCAGCAATGCGCCCATATCGAGCGAATAGATCGTGGCACCGCTCAGGATCTCTGGCGTCTCGCCATTGACGATCTTGCGCGCCAGACCTTCGGCAATGGCGGTTTTGCCAACGCCGGGATCCCCCACCAAGAGGGGGTTGTTCTTGCGGCGACGGCAGAGCACCTGAATACAGCGATCTACCTCGTCGCCACGTCCGATCAGGGGATCAACGTCGCCCTTTTTCGATTTCACGTTCAAATCGACGCAATATTTGGCGAGCGCGCTTTCCTTGCCGTCATCATCAACGGTTTGCGACTCTTCGCCGATATCGCTGGACCCGGTCAAAGGGCGCGTTTCGCCGTAGTTGGGATCCTTGGCAACGCCATGCGCGATGAAGTTCACAGCGTCATAGCGGGTCATATCCTGTTCTTGCAGGAAAAAGGCCGCGTTTGATTCCCGCTCTGCGAAGATCGCAACAAGGACGTTGGCCCCCGTCACCTCTGTGCGACCGGAGCTTTGGACGTGGATCGCGGCGCGCTGAATGACGCGCTGGAATGCGGCGGTGGGGACAGCTTCGGACCCATCCACATCCGTGACCAGCGTCGAAAGATCATCGTCGATGAACTCGACCAGGGTCTTGCGCAGGCTGTCGAGATCAACGCTACAGGCTTGCATGACCTTGGCGGCGTCCGGCTCGTCGATCAAAGCCAGCAACAGGTGTTCCAGTGTGGCCAACTCGTGTCTGCGCGCATTTGCCAATGCCAGCGCAGAATGAATGGCTTGCTCTAGGGTGTTCGAAAATGACGGCACGTGGCGTGCTCCTTACCTTGGGCCGAACGTGGGCGTGGCCACGTCCATCCTTGACGTCTTATTCTTAAGGATCGGTTTTCTTCGCCAATCTTCAAGTCTTTTCTTTTCAAGCTCACATAGATTTTGCCCTTGTGGCTTGTTTTTGGGCAGTTTGGGCACGAAGAGATTTGCGGCATGCCCATGTGGCCGGAGTCGGAAATCAGATCAGAAACGATCTTTTCTGGCGCGGATCTCTGCAAAAACATCCGCGTCTGCGGTCTCTTTCATATTTAGGGAGGCTTTCACCTCTGACAAGGAGGCCCGCAAAAACGGATTTGTGGCCAGTTCCAATGAGAGCAGAGAGGGCACGGTCGCCACGCCTTTGGCGCGGGCTTCTGAAATGTCTTTGACACGCTGTTGCAGGGCCTCGTTCTGCGGCTCGACGGTCAGCGCAAACTTGGCATTGGCCGCCGTATATTCATGGCCGGAACACACGATTGTGTCCGCAGGCAGAGCAGCAAGTTTGCAAAGGCTGGCCCACATCATCGCGGGTGTGCCCTCGAACAAACGACCACAGCCAAGCGCCATCAGGCTGTCGGCCGTAAAGACCGCCTTGGCGTCGGGGATGTAAAAGGCTATGTGGCCGACCGTGTGACCAGAGACATCAAAAATCTGCACAGCGTGCCCCGCAAAGGACAACGCGTCGCCCTCGGCAATGGCCAAATCCAGAGCGGGCAGGCGATGCGCGTCGGCCTTTGCGCCGATGACCTGCGCCCCGAATATGTCGCGCAAGTCATCCACGCCCGCGATGTGGTCGTCATGGTGGTGGGTGATCAGGATATGGGTCAATGCCCAGCCGCGCTGATCTAAGGCCGCTTTGATCGGGGCAACCTCGGGTGCGTCGATCAGGGCGGTTTCGCCCGTGGCGGACTCGTGGATCAGAAAGGCGTAATTGTCAGAGCGGCAAGGGACGGTGACGATCTCGATGGGCATGGCAATTCCCTGTGTCTGGTTTATGTTTGACCCAAGCTTTGCCGATCTCGGGACCAGCCGCAATGCATCTGGACGTACAAGACCTCAGGAATTTTTATTATCGCACCCGCTTGGGCCGTGCCGCGCAAAAGGCTGTGCGCGATCAGGTGGTGAACCTGTGGCCTAATGCCGATGGACAAACGGTCGTCGGTTTTGGTTTTGCCGCACCGGTGCTGCGCCCCTATCTGGCAGGCGCAACGCGGGTCATCGGGCTTATGCCCGGACCACAGGGGGTGATGCCATGGCCGGTCGGGATGCCCAATGTCTCTGTGTTGTGCGAGGAAAACCTGTGGCCCTTGCAGACCGGGCAGGCTGACAGGTTGGTGGTCTTGCATGGGCTGGAAACCAGCGAAAACCCCTCTCGGCTGCTGGATGAGTGCAGTCGGGTGCTGGCGCCGCATGGGCGGGCGTTGTTCATTGTGCCAAACCGGTCGGGCATGTGGGCGCGTCGGGACGTGACGCCATTCGGGTATGGGCGACCTTACAGTATCGGCCAACTCGAAAGCCAACTCAAACACCACGGATTTCAACCCGAGCGCCATGTTGCGGCATTATTCCAGCCGCCCATCGGAACGCGGTTCTGGCTGCGCACCGGACCGTTTTGGGAACGCAGCGGCCGCCGGGTCTCTTCGGCCTGGGCCGGGGGGGTGCTATTGGTCGAGGTCACAAAAGAGGTCTATGGCCGCCCCAAAGGCATCATGGAACGGGCCAAGCGCCCGTTGCGGATCCTCGAAGGTATAGCGCAGCCAGAGGCAAAGCCGGTGTAAGGTGGATCTGAGAATCGAGTGAGGGCAGGGCCCTTGGATATGACCAAGGGCCGCGACGGCGTATCGAGTGCCTGTTTTTTGAGCAAATAACTGTGTAAAGAATCGTCATTTCCTACGATTTCAATGAGTTTTTTTGACGATCGAAAGGTGCAATCGGTCGCACCCACGACAAGAGCCTGAAAATAAAAGCTTTCTCAATCACGTTCTTGAGATCAAGGCGGTTGTGGGCTGAAAATTCCTCTGCTAAACCGCACCGGATTTTAACGGCGTGACCGTAGTGGCGCGCCTGTCATGCTGCCTTGACCGCGACATGCGCGCGGCTCCTTGGCTTCAACTATTGGAAGGACGGACGTGTCCGAGACAGCATCGATCTCTACCGGCATCGCCGGTCGCTATGCCAAAGCAATCTTTGAGCTGGCAAAAGAAGAAAAAGCCGTTGCGGCCATCGAGAAAGACGTCGATGCGCTGGACACGGTCCTGACCGAGAACGCAGAGTTCCGCGATCTCATCTCGTCGCCGATTTATTCGCGCGATGCTCAGGGCGGTGCCATCGTCGCAATCGCGAAAAAGATGGGCCTTTCGGCAAATCTGACCAGCGTGTTGGGCCTGATGGCGGCAAAGCGCCGTTTGTTCGTCCTGCCGCAGCTGGTCCAGCGCCTGCGTGCGCTGATTGCCGACGACAAGGGCGAAGTGACGGCAGAGGTAACAGCCGCGACAGAGCTGACCAAAGCCCAGACAGACAAACTTGCCAAAACGCTGAAGGCGTCTATCGGCAAAGATGTGAAGATCAAATTGTCCGTTGATGAGCGTCTCATCGGCGGGCTTGTTGTTAAGGTGGGCTCGAAGATGATCGATACCTCGATCGCCTCGAAACTCGCTAACCTCCAGAATGCAATGAAAGAGGTCGGATAAATGGCGATCCAAGCTGCGGAAATCTCTGCGATCCTTAAGGAGCAGATCAAGAACTTTGGCCAAGAGGCCAATGTTGACGAGGTGGGCCGTGTGCTCTCTGTCGGGGACGGTATCGCCCGCGTTTATGGTCTGGACAATGTTCAGGCCGGCGAAATGGTCGAATTCCCCGGTGGTATTCAGGGCATGGCGCTGAACCTCGAAGCCGACAACGTCGGCGTCGTGATCTTCGGCTCTGACCGGGACATCAAAGAGGGCGACACCGTCAAGCGCACGAATTCCATCGTGGACGTGCCTGCGGGTGACGCCTTGTTGGGTCGCGTTGTGGACGGTCTGGGGAACCCGATCGACGGCAAAGGCGAGATCAAGTTTTCCGAGCGTCGGGTTGCCGACGTCAAGGCCCCCGGCATTATCCCCCGTAAATCGGTGCACGAGCCAATGGCGACCGGCCTGAAATCTGTGGACGCGATGATCCCGATTGGCCGTGGCCAGCGCGAATTGATCATTGGCGACCGTCAGACCGGTAAAACCGCTGTAGCTCTGGATACGATCCTGAACCAGAAGTCCTACAACGAAGCTGCCGGTGACGACGAGTACAAGAAGCTGTACTGCATCTACGTCGCAATCGGGCAAAAGCGTTCGACTGTTGCCCAGTTGGTGAAAAAGCTCGAAGAGACCGGCGCGATTGATTACACAATCGTTGTGGCCGCGACCGCTTCTGACCCGGCTCCCTTGCAGTTCCTGGCACCCTATGCCGCGACCGCGATGGCCGAATACTTCCGCGACAATGGCCGTCATGCGCTGATCATCTATGATGACTTGTCAAAGCAGGCCGTGTCTTATCGTCAGATGTCCCTGCTGCTGCGTCGTCCACCCGGACGTGAGGCCTATCCCGGTGACGTGTTCTATCTGCACTCTCGCCTGCTGGAACGCTCTGCAAAGCTGGGCGATGATTATGGCAACGGGTCCCTGACCGCGCTGCCGGTGATCGAAACCCAGGGTGGCGACGTTTCGGCCTTTATTCCGACAAACGTTATCTCGATCACCGACGGTCAGATCTTTCTTGAAACCGAACTGTTCTATCAGGGCATCCGCCCCGCTGTGAACACGGGTTTGTCCGTGTCTCGCGTGGGATCGTCCGCACAGACCAAGGCGATGTCTTCGGTTGCCGGTCCGGTAAAACTGTCGCTGGCACAGTATCGCGAGATGGCGGCCTTTGCACAGTTCGGGTCCGACCTGGACGCCGCGACACAGCAGTTGCTGGCCCGTGGTGCGCGTTTGACGGAACTGATGAAGCAGGCGCAGTATTCGCCCCTGACCAACGCGGAAATCGTTTGCGTGATCTATGCAGGCACCAACGGATATCTCGATAAGATCCCCGTAGGCGAGGTCGGTCGGTTCGAGGCTGGTCTGTTGAACCATCTGCGGTCCAAGCACAAAGACGTGCTGGACGACATCACAAACAATGACCGCAAGGTTAAGGATGATCTGGCCGATAGTATCAAAGCAGCGCTTGATTCCTTCGCCGCTGATTTCTCCTGATAGAGCCCGAAAGGTAGGATTGGATACATGCCAAACCTTAAGGACCTAAAAAACAGGATCGCGTCGGTCAAATCGACCCGCAAGATCACCAAGGCCATGCAGATGGTCGCGGCAGCAAAACTGCGCCGCGCCCAAGAGGCAGCCGAGGCGGCGCGTCCTTACACAGAGCGGTTCAATGCCGTTATGGGTAGCCTGACCGCATCGGCATCTGCCAGCGGTCAGGGGCCAAAGCTGTTGACTGGCACAGGCAGCGATCAGGTACACCTGATCGTTGTGATGACATCGGAACGCGGCCTTTGCGGTGGCTTCAACTCGACCATCGTGCGCGCCGCGCGCACCCGGATCCAAGAGTTGCAGGCCAAGGGCAAGACCGTCAAACTTTTGACCGTCGGCAAAAAAGGTCGTGAACAGCTGCGCCGTGACTATGGCTCGCTGATGATCGATCATGTTGATATGTCGGATGTAAAACGCCTTGGATACACCGACGCTCGCGGGATCGCGCAGAATATTCTGCATCGGTTCGACCAAGGCGAATTTGACGTGGCGACCGTCTTTTACAACACCTTCCAGTCTGTGATCAGCCAGATCCCGACAGCGGTGCAAGTGATCCCAGCCGATTTCGAGGCTTTGGAAGGGGCACAAACGTCCAGCTCTTGTGACTATGAGCCCAGCGAAGAGGCCATCTTGGCCGATCTGCTGCCACGCGGTGTGGCAACGCAGATCTTTGCCGGATTGCTGGAAAATGCCGCGAGCGAACAGGGTGCCCGGATGAGCGCCATGGACAACGCGACACGCAACGCAGGCGAGATGATCGACAAGCTGACAATTCAGTACAACCGTTCGCGTCAGGCTGTGATCACCAACGAGCTGATTGAAATTATCTCGGGCGCCGAGGCGCTTTAAGGAACCGGAGAAACGATATGGCAAATGCTAAAGGCAAAATCACCCAAGTGATTGGCGCCGTCGTCGACGTACAGTTCGACGAACACCTGCCCCAAATTCTGAACGCGCTGGAAACCGATAACCACGGCAACCGGCTTATCCTTGAGGTTGCGCAGCACCTTGGCGAGAACACCGTGCGCACGATCGCCATGGACTCGACCGAAGGTCTGGTGCGTGGTCAGTCCGTGATGGATCTTGACGGCCCGATCTCGGTGCCCGTCGGTGTCGCAACTTTGGGTCGTATCCTGAACGTTGTGGGCGAGCCCGTTGACGAAAAAGGTCCCGTAAAGACCGAAGAGCGTCGCGGTATCCACGGCACTGCGCCAAGTTTTGAAGACCAGTCCACCGAAACCGTGATTCTGACGACAGGCATCAAGGTGATCGACCTGCTGGCCCCCTATACCAAGGGCGGCAAGATTGGCCTGTTTGGCGGTGCC
>ERZ887830.620-NODE-620-length-22141-cov-16.439781_pt1 | contig 22141 bp, 27 predicted proteins | sample MGYA00521101_ERZ887830 | MGnify/ENA primary metagenome ERZ887830 (study PRJEB32303, sample SAMEA104408592) | aquatic metagenome | biome: Marine water; feature: Pelagic; material: water | place: Baltic Sea | collected 2014-06-05T16:38:00 | depth 1,762 m ... | reverse complement strand
CTCCCGCGCAAGACAAAACCATAACACCATTGCCTCCCCTTTCGCAACTCCGGGGAGAGTGAGAAGCATCTGCAGACTTGCTTCCACTGGCGGAACCCTTTGCCATCACTAGGTTTCAACAAGAAGCCTGCACCTGGAGTGCCATGGGGACGCGATCAACAGAAGAAAACCAGCGATTTCGTCCCAGTTCTAGAGAAGACCAAGTGGTGCAGAAGGCCCAGGAGCATTTCGAACGCACCCTCATATCGATTCAGGGACAACTCGCCGGAAGCGTTGCGGCTCTTGAAAGTAGTTATGCCGATTCGGAACTGAACTACGGCGAAATCTTCGTTCGGGACAACGTCCCAGTAATGATTTATTTGCTGGTGCAGGGTCGCTTCGCGATCGTGAAGCAGTTTCTGAAGGTTTGCCTCGATCTGCAGAGCACGAGCGCCCAAACCCGTGGGGTTTTCCCGACAAGTTTCGTCGAAGAGGAAGGGAATCTGGTGGCTGATTACGGTCAGCGGTCCATCGGTCGGATCACATCTGTGGATCCGAGCCTTTGGTGGCCGATTCTCTGCTGGATCTACGTCAAACGAAGTGGGGACACTGATTTTGGTCGGAGCCCAGAAGTACAACGCGGAATTCAACTCCTTTTAGATCTGGTGCTGCACCCCAGCTTTGAAGGAACACCGGTTCTATTCGTACCGGACTGTGCCTTCATGATCGATCGTCCGATGGACGTTTGGGGCGCACCACTGGAAGTGGAAGTGTTGTTGTACGGCGCATTACGAAGCTGCATTGAACTCATGGAGCTTTGCCAACGCCACGACAGCAGCGCACTCCTGGCGGAACGTCTTCGCCTCAGTCGCCAATGGACCCATGACCTGCGGCAATTTCTGCTGAAGCATTACTGGGTCACCAGTAAAACCATGCAAGTACTCCGGCGTCGCCCCACGGAGCAATACGGAGACAACCAGCACCAAAACGAATTCAATGTTCAACCGCAGGTCATCCCTGATTGGCTACAGGACTGGCTTCAGAATCGAGGTGGATATCTCATCGGCAACATTCGTACTGGCAGACCGGACTTCCGCTTCTACAGCTTGGGCAATTCGCTCGCTTCCATGTTTGGACTGCTCACGGCCCCACAACAACGTGCCTTGTTTCGGCTCGTGCATCACAACCGTGATCACCTGATGGCTCAAATGCCAATGCGAATCTGTCATCCCCCAATGGGAGGGGTGGAGTGGGAGCACAAAACAGGATCCGACCCTAAGAACTGGCCATGGAGTTATCACAACGGTGGGCATTGGCCCAGCCTGCTTTGGTTTTTTGGATCATCGATCCTTCTCCATGAACGGCTGCATCCCAATGCTGACGTGCTGTTAATGAGTGAGATGACCACACTCCTCGACGAGTGCTATTGGAGCCATTTCAACCAACTCCCGCAGCAACAGTGGGCTGAATATTTCGACGGTCCCACGGGAACATGGGTGGGACAACAATCAAGAACATTTCAAACGTGGACCATCGTGGGGTTCCTCTTGACCCACCATTTCCTCCGCGTGAATCCTGACGACGTCTTAATGCTGAATCTGGATGCTGGCCTCGGCCATTAACTCTGTGACTAATCAGCCCATAAAAAAACCCCAGCTCTTACAAGCTGGGGTTTTTTGCGATCCAGTCAAAAAGGATCAGAACAAGCCGAGGGTGAGGGACTTATCGATTGGCATCGCAGCGCCAATACCCAAGTAGATGGTCGTGATAGTTCCAAACAGGAACACAGTCATGGCCACTGGACGGCGGAAAGGATTTTGGAACTTATTGAAGCTCTCAATAAACGGCACAAGCATCAATCCCAATGGAACCAACGTTTGCAGGGCGATCCCGAGCAGCTTGTTAGGAACAACTCGCAGAATTTGGAACACCGGATAGAGGTACCACTCGGGCAAAATCTCTAACGGAGTAGCAAAAGGATCAGCCTTGTCGGCCAACATTGCAGGATCAAGAACCGCCAGTCCTACGACACAAGCAATGGTGCCAAGGATGACGACTGGGAAAATATAAAGAAGGTCGTTCGGCCAGGCGGGCTCACCGTAGTAGTTGTGACCCATGCCCTTGGCGAGCTTGGCCCGCATTTTGGGATCGGAGAGATCAGGCTTCTTGAGAATGTGCATCAGTTAATCCAAGTGTTGAAAGAACGGAAGGAACAACGATCACAAGGGACCGGAAATACCTTGCTTACGGATCATCAGGAAGTGCATGAGCATGAACACCGCGAGGAGCCATGGCATCACAAAGGTGTGAAGGCTGTAGAAACGCGTCAGAGTCGATTGACCAACACTCTCTCCACCACGGAGCAACTCAACCATGAAATCTCCCACCACGGGAATGGCTGCTGGAACACCGGAAACAATTTTCACAGCCCAGTAGCCAACTTGATCCCATGGCAGGGAGTAGCCAGTAACACCGAACGAAACAGTGATCACAGCCATGGTGACACCAGTCACCCAGGTGAGCTCACGAGGACGCTTGAAACCACCGGTGAGATAAACCCTGAACACATGCAAAATCAGCATGAGAACCATCATCGAGGCACTCCAACGGTGCACCGAACGAATCAGCCAGCCGAAGCTGACATCGGTCATCAAGTACTGAACAGAGGTGTAGGCCTCGGCAACAGTTGGCTTGTAGTAGAAGGTCATCGCGAACCCTGTCGCGAACTGGATCAGGAAGCAGACCAACGTGATGCCACCCAGGCAATAAAAGATATTGACGTGGGGGGGGACGTATTTTGTGCCGATGTCATCAGCAATGTCCTGGATTTCCAGACGTTCCTGGAACCAGTCGTAAACGGGCGAAGAGTTCGCCATGCACAAGCGGGCTCGGGTTGCGAAAGTCTACGGAGCACGCTTCAACCAACGAGGCGAAAGGACTGTGATGTATCCAACTGTTAACAACTTCTCCCATCGCCTGCGGCGCAACACATCTCACATGGCCAAAAAGCTCATCGCTTCATTGATTGCGGCCTGCATCGCGTTTGGACTGGTGTTCAACCCCATTTCGACGGTCTACGCCCTTAGCGATACCCAGCAACTGGTGGTCGACAGCTGGCGACTGGTGAACCAGGGCTACTGGAACCCAGAACGGCTTGATGACGTGCGATGGCGGCGCCAACGACAAAAAGCACTCGAGAAAACAATTCAGAGCAGTGACGACGCCTACAACGCCATTGAAGAGATGCTCGGAGAACTCGGCGACCCCTACACACGACTTCTAAGGCCGAAGGACTACGCAGCGATCAAAAACAGCACCAGTGGAAATCTCAGTGGTGTGGGGCTGCAACTCGGTCCTGACGACCAACAAGATCAAGTGGTCGTGATCTCAGCTTTGGATGGATCCCCAGCTGCGGACGCCGAGATCGCAAGCGGGACCTATCTCCTTGCTGTCGATGGCCAACAAATCGCCGATCTCGGCCTTGAAGGCGCCGCCAATGCGCTTCGCGGTGAAATTGGCACCCAGGTCGTCCTGACCTTGCAGCAGGGCAGTAATAGCCCTGAAGAGCTGTCGTTGGAGCGCCGCAGTGTCGACCTTCGTCCGGTACGGACACGGCGGTTGCGCACCGAATCCCACACCCTTGGTTATTTACGCATTACCCAGTTCACAGAAGGGGTTCCCCAGCAGGTGCTAGAGGCCCTCGCTGAATTGCAAGACAAGGGCATCGAGGGATTGGTGCTCGACCTACGCAATAACTCTGGTGGGCTCGTGAGTTCTGGGTTGGCCGTTGCGAACGACTTCCTCAGCGGGGGGGCCATCGTTGAAACCCGCAACAGAGAAGGCATCACAGACAGCATTCAGGCAGGAACCTCAACACTGTTCGACGGACCGATGCTCACCCTGGTGAATGGCGGCACTGCAAGTGCTAGCGAAATCCTTGCGGGTGCCTTGCAGGACAACGGCCGCTCCACCCTGCTGGGCAATCGAACATTTGGGAAAGGGCTGATTCAAACCCTGACGAACCTGAGTGATGGCAGTGGTCTTGCCGTCACCGTGGCGGGCTATGTCACCCCCAGCGGACGAGATATTCAAGATGCAGGCATTGAACCCGATCGCCTTCTTTCCGATCCTGAACCGCTCAACCCAGGAGGAGAAGGAGATCGCTGGCTGAATGAAGCTGAGCAGTGGATGGCGTCGTTGCTGGAGCTCGACAGCAGCAACACCTCTGTTCCATGAGGCAACGCACGTACAACGATCCACTCCATCGAGAGATCTGTCTGGAGTGGAACGCACCGTGCGAAGCCATGGTGATGGAACTCGTGGACACCGCGCCGTTTCAACGCCTGCGTCGCATTCGTCAGCTCGGTCCAGCCTTCCTGACCTTTCATGGCGCTGAATCAAGCCGATTCACCCACTCGCTCGGGGTCTTTCATCTGGCGCGTCGCGCATTTAAACGCTTGGTGGAGCAAGCCCCAGAGTTAGAGCCACATCGGCCTGTTTTATACGCGGCAGCGCTACTTCATGATTTGGGTCACGGCCCGCTCAGCCATACAGGGGAAGAAATGTTTGGCCTGCGACATGAGTCCTGGTCTGCACAGATCATCCGCGAACATCAGGGAATTCGTGAATGCCTGGAAAAACAGCAGGCAGGTACTGCCGATTCCGTCGCCACATTGTTAGAGCACGGCATCAGCCCCCATCCCGTGATTCAACGGCTGGTCAGCAGTCAGCTGGATTGCGACCGACTTGATTATTTGCTTCGCGATAGTTACAGCACTGGCACGCGCTACGGCCAACTCGACCTCGATCGGATTTTGGGGGCCTTGACACTGGCTCCAGACGGCGACTTAGCCATTCACCCCAAGGGGCTGATGGCCGTGGAGCATTACCTGGTGGTTCGCAATTTGATGTACCGCAGCGTCTACAACCACCGACTCAATGTGGTGTGCAACTGGCTATTGGAACGCCTCGTCCAATTGGTTCGAGATCTTGGTCCTAGAGAAGTCTGGGCGGATGAGGTGATGGCCCAATGGCTGTGGAAAGCCGACCAAATCGATCTCGATCTTTTCCTTGCTAACGACGATGTGCGTACTGGCTATCACCTGCAGCGATGGAAAGAGGAGGGTCCTTCACCAGTAGCAGAACTGAGTAGCCGCTTCCTAGATCGCCAATTGTTCAAAGCGACGGCGGTCGAACATCTGAGCCGTGAAAACCAACTCAAGTCGCTGGCGATCGCAACGCGTCTAGCCGAAAGCCAAGGCCATGACCCTCGAAACAGTTGTGGACTTCGCCATCAGCAAATCCGCGGCTACCACCCCTACAGAGGGGGATTAAGACTTTGGGATGGGAAAAATCTTCAAGCGCTTGAGCAAGCCTCTCCCCTGGTGGACAGCCTGACCCAACCGGCCGCAACGTCCTGGCTCATTCACCCTGCTGAAATCAGCGCTGAACTGCGTCAAACCATGGATCTTGAGGGGGCGACCCGATCGGACTGGACTGCAGAAGAATGAAAATAAAACTCCCAAACCATCGTGACCAGCACTGGAGGGACACGATCAAAGACCTACTCCACAACGCAAACACAGGGTGGATTGATCTCGACTGTGGGGAATGGTCGCTGACCTACACAGATCTCCAAGACCTCATGGCAGAAGTGGAGCAAAGCGGACGACGGCTTGATTCGTTGATCAGCAACGTTCCGGACACTGTCGTGAGTGCCAGAGCATTTGGCTTAGAAGCAAGGCTGCAACGGACTGCACCAATCTGCTCGGGGGACCTCATGCATACAGACCCCCCAACGAAGGAATCATCCACACCGTCAACTGGTGTGATGTTTCACCAGGGCACATTGCGCTCCGGTGATTACCTGCACAGCGATCGGAGCATTTTGGTTTATGGAGATGTCAATCCTGGAGCAACCGTTACGGCCTGTGGAGACATCCTTGTTTGGGGTCGATTAAGGGGTGTGGCCCACGCAGGAGCGAAGGGATCCACTCAAGCTCGGATCATTGCGCTGCAACTTCGCCCTCTTCAACTCCGAATCGCCGATGCTGTCGCTCGTGGACCCGACGACCTTCCCCAGCCGGGGCTAGCAGAACAAGCCTCCCTCCGTAACGGTGTCATCAGAATTGATCCAGCCGAAGTGCTGAGCTTGCAACCCGGCTGATCGAAGTTGTCACGATGGATTGGGAGATTATCCTGATCCAAACCAAGTGGAATCCCGGTGTCGACGACCCGAACGATCCTGATCTGCTCCGGCAAGGGCGGCGTCGGCAAAACAACCACAACAGCCAACCTCGGCATCGCCCTCGCCAGGCTTGGGGCACGAACTGTTGTGCTGGATGCCGATTTCGGTCTGCGCAATCTCGATCTTCTTTTAGGCCTCGAAAACAGAATTGTTTTCACAGCCCAAGAAGTGCTTGCAGAAACATGCCGATTGGAGCAAGCCCTTGTGAAACACAAGCAGGAACCCAACTTGGCCCTATTGCCCGCTGGCAATCCTCGAATGCTCGAGTGGCTGACGCCAAAAGACATGAAGGCAATTGTGTCTTTGTTAGAGGAACAATTCGACTACGTCCTGATCGACTGCCCGGCCGGCATCGAAGATGGCTTCAAAAATGCAGCGGCGGCGGCGCGTGAAGCTGTTGTTGTGACCACTCCTGAAGTTGCCGCAGTACGTGATGCTGATCGCGTTATTGGTCTGCTCAACACGCAAGGGGTCACCCCTGTTCAACTCGTCTTGAACCGAGTGCGACCCAAGATGATGTCGATTCAAGAGATGCTGTCCGTCGACGACGTGACCGACATCTTGGCTCTCCCACTGCTGGGATTGGTTTTTGAAGATGAGCAGGTGATTGTGAGCACGAATCGCGGGGAACCACTAACCCTGGGGGAGAGCGGCTCTCCTGCAGCCAAGGCTTACAACAACATCGCCAGGAGGCTTCAAGGGGAAGACATCCCCCTGATGGACCCTTCCGAAGCACGCAAAGGCTTCCGCGCCAGAGTGCGCCGATTAATGCAAACCAGACTTTTTTGAATCGATGACCGTAAAAGATTTCATCGACAAGCTCTTAGGGCGTCAAATCTCCAGTGCAAGTACAGCCAAACAACGGTTGCAACTGGTGCTAGCCCACGACCGCAGCGACCTCAATCCCGAACTCCTGGCCCAAATGCGCCGCGAAATCCTCGAGGTTGTAGCTCGTTACGTGGAAATCGATCTTGAGGAGGGCGACGTCAGCCTCGAAACCGAAGACCGGATGACGGCTCTGGTTGCCAATCTGCCCATACGTCGATCAATCCAACAGACACCTGAGGGGGGAACTCTTTAAGCAGTCGCCCCCTTGAATTTTGACTACCGAGACTTCGCTGACTCCATCGGAAGCCCGTGTAAGCGCCCTACTTCTGCAAGGAATGACGAATCGCGCCATTGCAGATCGACTCGTTTTAAGCCTCAGAACCGTTGAATGTCATATCAGCCGTGCTCTGTCCAAAACAGGATGCAGTACTCGGCTTGAATTAGCCCTTTGGATGATGGATCGACCGTTCCACCGCTAAGACTCGATGCCCACTGATCGGTAAGCTGGTCCTACGCCGGCTTAGCTCAGTGGTAGAGCAGCGCTTTTGTAAAGCGAAGGTCATCGGTTCAAATCCGTTAGCCGGCTTTAAAGAAATCCTTAGTGGCTGTCTTTGCTGACTGGGGCTGCAAACAACCAAACTCCCACCACCAACAAAATCCAAGGGATGACATTGAATTGAAGAAACGGGGTCATCACAACCTCCAGCGGTTCAAGCACCCAATGCAAAAAGGTCATCACGGCCAAGCAAAGGCCCACAAGAATGATCATTCCGCTGTAGGGATCCCCTCCGGCATCACAGCACCACGACGGGCTATGCGCCAACAACCCACATCCCTCCAGACCAAAACCGTGCTGGCCTGTCCGGAATGGGTGGGCCAAGGTTGAGGGCCGAGCTGTGCCAGAGAGGGAAACAACTGGGCCGCTTCAAGGGCCGTCGTTGCAGCCGGTTTACCAGAAGGATTGGCACTACTGGTCGCGAGAGGACCACTAATCGACAAAAGATTCTGGGTGATCGCACAGGCTGGAATCCGACAACCAATGTTGAAACCACCAGGATTCAGATAGTCCACATAAGGGCCTCTAGCCGGCAGAACCAGCGTGATCGCACCCGGCCAATGCTTGGTTGCCAGGGTTTTGGCGTCGTCATGACAACAAGGATCGACACCCTCTAACAACGCTTCAACCGTGGCCCCCATCAAAATCAGCGGCTTATCAGCAGGCCGCTGCTTCAACATCCAAATTGTCTCGGCGTTCTCGGGTAAAACTGCCAAGCCCGGCAACGTATCCGTCGGAATAATGACCGCTTCAAAGGCCCGCAAACGCTGAGCCAAAGACGGAATAGAGCGCACCAATGGCCTCTGAGGAACAGTCATAAGGCCGAGGCGAGAGCCCGCTGACCCTGCGCGAAACGGGCTATCCCCTCAAGATCATTCGCGGCAGAGACGTTCACCAATCCAGCCTCACGCATTAAATCCTGGACGCTCTCACTTTGGTCGTGGTGATGTTCCAAGAACAAGACGCCACCTGGAGCAAGAGCACATGGCGCATCCATTAATAAAGAGCGAATGGCCTCAAGGCCATCCTCCCCACCAACCAATGCACTAAGGGGTTCATGGTCCCGCACAACAGGATCCAACATTTCGATTAATGGACGTGGGATGTAGGGGGGGTTACTCACCACAATCTCAAGCTGTCCCCAAAAAGCCCGCAAGGGAACCCACCAAGAGCCATGGTGCAACCGACAAGACTGTTGTGGGGCCAGGGCCTTGAGGTTCTTCTCAGCTAGAGCCAACGCATCAACACTCAAGTCCACCGCGTGCCCCTCTGCCTCGGGCCATGCACGGCACAAGCTGACGGCCACAGCCCCTGATCCCGTCCCCAAGTCGGCCCAACAACGAGGGGATTGTCCCGCCGCAAACGCCAAAGCCAACTCCACCAAAAGCTCTGTTTCTTGTCGAGGGATTAAGGCAGCGGAGGAAACCTCCAGCAGGACATCTCGCCAAGGACAAACGCCAACCAAGTGTTGAAGCGGCATGGACTGCTCCAAATGGAGCACCCAAAGCTTTTCGAGCGCCTCCAATGGCTTATCAATGGCGACCACTTTCTCCGCATCAAGCAGGAGCCGCTGCAATTCCGACCAGCACACACCACCGCCAAGATCGAGCAGCCAGTCGAGATCAACGGAGCGTCCACCTCGACGAAGTTGGCGACGGCGCCAAGCCAGCAGGTCATTGCCAGCAAGGAACTGCTCGGTCGTCACAATTTGCGTCGCCGCCAAAGGTGGCCAGCCTCACACACCAACTGTCCCTCGCACTCAAGGATCAAAAGCTGAGAGGAAAGGTGATCAACCGTCTTCCCCAAGCGCCCCTGGAGAGTCTCGATGGACGCACCATCTCCGATTGCATTCAGCAGGGCATCGTGAGCGATGGTTGTTGAAGCAGACATCAACGGTCCCGCTCCAAGATGCTCTGCCAATTCACTGGGCGCTAGGAGCGGAGAGGCTTGATTGCGAAGAAGAGCATTGCTTCCCTGCGACGACCAGCGACGCGCATCACCAGGAACAACCCAAATAGGACATTGGAGTTGAGCCGCGAACCTGGCCGAAATCAATGCCCCACTGCGCTCCGGACATTCCACAACCACTAGGGCTTTGGCCAGCGCCACGATCAACCGATTCCGTTCAACAAAAGAGCCTCGATTCATGGCCGTGCCTGGAGACAGCTCGCTCAGGAGAAGACCTTTCCGACTGACTTCAGCCTGAAATGTCTCATGGTGTCTTGGGTAGACGCGCTCTAACGAGGTCCCCAAAACCGCCACAGGACGCCCCCCCCCATCCAAACAACCCCGATGAGCTGCAGCATCAATCCCCTCCGCCAAACCACTGATCACTGGCCAGCCCATCGAGGCCAGCGTGCGACCCAAATCCTCAGCAACTGCTACGCCATGGGCTGAAGCGGCCCGAGTACCAACGACTGCAACGGCCTGCTGTTGCTGCAGTACGTCGAGCAGCGACGAATCACCACTGTGATGCAACAGAACAGGCGGACGATCGAGGCGATCCATCACCTGCGGCCAGCACTGATCCCCTGGGAGAAGCACATTTTCAGGAACATTGATCTGGGGGGCTTTGCCATGCTCGCGGCGAAAGCGTTCCACACTGAGCCAACAGGATTGGGGCCAGGACAACACCGAACACAGCCGCTGCACTGGCCAGACCCAGAGCTCGCCTGGACCGACCGAATACTGACGAGCAACAGAACGGAGCGCGCGAAGCCGAGCCGAGCCAAGGCCAGGGCATTGACTCCACAACCACCACCAGCCCCGATCCATGTCTAAAAATAGTACGTAAGTACCAATTCAATCATCCGTGCCGTCTGGGCCTTGGCGTAGGCGGTTCATCAGTGATTCCAATTGATCAGGCACCCGCCGAAGCACGCGACCGCCCGACACCATCACGAGTTCAACCGATGCATCTGCCATGAGCTGACCCTTGAGAAGCATCTGGCAACGCCAAGGCCAGCGGACCCCAACAGGACAGTCGCTGAGGCTTTCCAAGACGACCAAGTCCCCATGTCGAAGAGCATGTCGATAGTTGATCCGCAAGGACACAACTGGCATCTCCACCCCCAGTGCCGTCATGTCGGCGTAGGTGAGGCCAGCAGCAACTAACGCTTCAACCCTGGCTTCCTCCAGCCAAGCCACATAGGCCCCATGCCACATCACACCCGCGTGGTCGGTGTGTTGTGGCAAAACGCGCTTCTGCACTCTCCATGGCAAGGGCGTAACGCTGTCCGTCAGCTTTTTTGTCAACACCATTCCTGCCCATAGGCTTCTACAAAGGCTGCCGCATCAATCATGTTCAGGAACCTGCTGATTGCCGATTCCGGCAAAGGCCATGTGGAAGAAATGATCCGCATGCTGCAGGACATGCCCAACTTCAAAACAGCACGCGTCAACCTTTTGCACGTGGTGTCAGAACAGAGCAAAGCGGGCTCTGAAGGACATCGCGACAATGCGCAATCCATGCTCGATGGCGCCGCGAACCGCATGGGTCTCGACCCCAGCTCTGTTCAATTGATCGTTCGCGATGGAGACACCAAGCAAACCGTGCTCAAAGTGGCCGAGGAGCTTGATGCCGACTTAATCGTGATGGGATCACGGGGACTTGGGCGTCTTCAATCCATCCTCGCCAATAGCACCAGCCAATACGTATTCCAGCTCTCAACACGGCCGATGTTGCTTGTGAGGGACGACCTCTACGTCAGGCACATCAATCGGGTGATGGTAACGATTGACGGCACTGGAGTCGGTGATGACGCCTTAAGAACCGCCTGCGAATTAGTGCGAGACATCCCAGGTGGAACGCTGACCGGCCTTCATGTGGTTCGACAGGAATCTGCCCCATCCCGCGGGGGGCGAACGAAAGCAGACGACATCCTTGATGCGGCTGTCCAGAGGGCACGTAGCTTCGGCGTTGATCTCAAAGCGATCCACACCGAAGGGAAAGATATCGGTCGAAGCGTTTGCGCTGTAGCGGAAGAAATCAATGCCGACATGCTTGTGATTGCATCACAAGATCGTCGGCCACTGGTCGCCCGTGGATTGGTCGATCTCGACAAGCTGCTCGGAGGATCAGTGAGCGATTACATCCGTGTTCACGCTCCAGCTCCAGTGCTGCTGGTTCGCGAACCGGAGCGCGGTTAGATCTCAGGCTTCGCTGCGACTCGTGCCGATATAAAGCACGATCAAGAAGATTGCCGGGACCAAAATGAACATGAGGCTGGCAACAAATCCGAGATCGTTGGTTTCCATGGCCGCTGGAGTGATCCCCGCGAAGGTATCACCGACAAGCGGCCAACGTCTCAGCAAACTCAGCCCTCTTCATCGGCAGTAGCAGCCGAACCCTTCTCAACCGCGCCGTCTCCGTCGAGCTCGTCCTCGCTTTCCAGTTCATCGTCTGGCGAAGCAGGCCAAGCGGTTGGCCCCATCGGCAGCGGAGCCTGACGCGCTGCAGCCAGCCTGGTCTCAGCGTCTGGCAAGCGCATCTGAGGCCGGGTTAGCACCATTACCGATTTTTCAACAAGGGCCTGACATGCCAAACGCCACTCCGGGGGACGGCGACGCAACTTGCTGTCCTCCACAGGAGTGCGCTCAGTCAAAGCATCGGCATTGTTTTCATCAACGACTGAAACAAAGCAGGTACTGCACTGACCACATCCGCCGCAGTTGCCGAGCTGTCCTTTGAGGCCATAGAGCTCGAGACGCTCACGCAGAGCCACTTCACGAAGATTTTCTCCGGGATAGCACTCCACGTCACGACCTTCGCGAACGAATCGGATCACTGGCATGGAACCAAAGGGCACACAGGCCCCCATCATGCGGTGAAGGTTTGCGTTTTGTGAACGGTTTAAGCGATAAACCGTGTCACGGGAACGTTTCAGCCCTGTCGTAATTCAACCAACGACCGAGCAGAAGCCCTTACCATCGCTGAGTCTGGTTGCGTGTGCGCAGCCTTGTCCCCCGAACCTGTCCCATGGGATTGCCCTGGTATCGGGTGCACACCGTCGTCATCAATGACCCGGGTCGCCTTTTGGCTGTGCACCTCATGCATACAGCCCTCGTTGCCGGCTGGGCCGGCTCTATGGCTTTGTACGAATTAGCCATTTTCGATCCGTCCGATGCTGTCCTGAACCCCATGTGGCGTCAGGGCATGTTCGTGATGCCCTTCATGTCTCGCCTCGGAGTTACCGGGAGTTGGGGTGGTTGGAGCATCACTGGAGAAACCGGGGTTGACCCAGGTTTCTGGAGCTTCGAAGGTGTTGCCGCCGCCCACATCATTTTTTCTGGCCTGCTGATGTTGGCCGCCATCTGGCACTGGACCTACTGGGATCTTGAGATCTGGCAGGACCCCAGAACCGGAGAACCAGCCCTTGATCTACCTAAGATTTTCGGCATTCACCTGCTCTTAGCCGGCCTTGGCTGCTTCGGATTTGGTGCGTTCCATCTCACTGGTGTCTTCGGACCAGGCATGTGGATCTCTGATCCTTATTCCATCACCGGCCACCTCGAGGCGGTTCAACCGTCATGGGGACCAGAGGGATTCAATCCCTTTAACCCCGGTGGCATCGTTGCGCACCACATTGCAGCTGGAATTGTTGGCATTATCGCTGGCATCTTCCACATCACCACGCGACCGCCTGAGCGACTTTATAAAGCTCTCCGCATGGGCAACATCGAAACAGTTTTAGCGAGTGCCATCGCAGCTGTTTTCTTTGCTGCATTCATTGTCGCTGGAACCATGTGGTACGGCTCAGCCGCTACCCCAGTTGAGTTGTTCGGTCCCACCCGTTATCAGTGGGATCAGAGCTACTTCAAGACGGAAATCAACCGTCGCGTTCAAACGGCTATGGACGATGGCGCGACTCGTGAAGAAGCCTTTGCATCTATTCCTGAGAAGCTGGCTTTCTACGACTACGTCGGCAACAGTCCTGCCAAGGGTGGATTATTCCGAGTTGGCCCAATGGTGAACGGTGATGGCCTTGCCACCTCATGGCTTGGTCACGTTGTATTCACCGACAGCAACGGTCGTGAGTTGCAAGTTCGTCGTTTGCCGAACTTCTTCGAGAACTTCCCCGTGATTCTGGAAGACGAGCAAGGCATTGTTCGTGCTGACATTCCATTCCGTCGTGCGGAAGCGAAGTATTCCTTCGAACAACAGGGCGTCACGGCTCAGGTGTTTGGTGGAGCCTTGGATGGTCAGAAGTTCACTGATCCAGGTGACGTCAAACGTCTAGCCCGTAAGTCACAGTTGGGAGAAGCGTTCGATTTCGATCGCGAGATCTACAACTCTGATGGTGTCTTCCGCAGTTCACCTCGCGGTTGGTTCACATTCGGCCACGCCACCTTCGCGCTGCTGTTCTTCTTTGGGCACATTTGGCATGGGGCTCGCACCCTGTACCGCGATGTGTTTGCTGGTATCGATCCAGACCTCGGAGACCAAGTGGAATTCGGCCTATTCGCCAAGCTGGGCGACAAGACCACACGTCGTCTGCCAGAGGGCTATGTGCCCCCAGCAGGAACGCCTCTCAACTGATCGCCTCCTAGGAATCCTCAGATGGAAAGCTTCGCTTACGTCCTCATCCTCACTTTTGCGATTGCCACCTTGTTCTTTGCTATCGCCTTCCGCGATCCACCAAAGATCGGAAAGTAATCCAATCAAGCAAACCCCGCTTCGGCGGGGTTTTTTCATGCTTTTCCCAACAGCCCCAGAGAGCCCATTTGGCCATCAGGTGAATGGATTAAAACGTGAACAAATCGGCTCAAATCGTCCGACATTCATGGCAAATAAATAGATATCGCTCCATCACCCTTTTCAAGTCACTAATCAATGCTTAAAGTTGATGCATATTTGATTGCAACTGGGCGTGCAGTGCCCCTCCTGCCAAAACACAGATAGTCGGGTTCTGGAATCCAGAGCTGCCGATGGAGGTCGCAGTGTGCGTCGTCGTCGGGAATGTCTTAACTGTGATTTTCGCTTCACCACCTACGAACGAGTCGAAACCGTTCCAATTACGGTGATTAAACGGGACGGTTGTCGGGAACTCTTCAACCGAACCAAAGTTCTGCATGGATTGAGTCGAGCTTGCGATAAGACCGGGCTCGATGCTGCGCGGCTCGAAACGATCGTTGAGAATCTGGAATTGCAACTGCAGCAACGCACAGCCAAAGAAGTTGCAAGCTCTGAAATTGGAGAATTAGTTTTAAAAGAGCTCAAGCAAATCAGCGAAGTGGCCTACATCCGTTTCGCCTCGGTGTACCGACAATTCCGAGGAATTGACGATTTTGTGTCCACCCTCGAAACGATGAACAAAGAGCAAGAACACTTTGCCGCCGTTGGCTAAAAACGAGAGTTAAGGCAGGCTTATCTGTAGAGTCACACATTCTCCGTACAACGTCGGCGGGCGTTTGACGTGAATCCTTCGTACTACCCACCTGAGGTAGACCGCCAACCCCCCATGGCCGCGACGCCCACAGAAGAGCAAACCCCAGACATCAGCACAGCAGCACCAGTTGAAGAAGCATCTGCCACTGCAGAAGTTGGTGCGCTTACAGCTGAGCAAGCCTTTGACGCAGAGGATTTAGGCATTCCCGAAGACGTTCCAACCGCTGATGACCCCAGCAGCAGAGCAGACCGGAACAACCTCGAGGATGCCGGCTTCACCATTGATGACTTCGCGGCCCTTCTTAGTAAGTACGACTACAACTTCAAGCCTGGCGACATCGTCAACGGGACTGTCTTCGCTCTCGAATCCAAGGGCGCAATGATCGATATCGGCGCCAAGACCGCCGCATTCATGCCCCTACAAGAGGTGTCGATCAACAGGGTTGAGGGCCTGAGCGATGTGCTCCTGCCTGGTGAGATCCGTGAATTCTTCATCATGAGTGAAGAGAACGAAGATGGGCAGCTCGCGCTATCCATCCGACGGATCGAATACCAACGTGCCTGGGAGCGAGTGCGTCAGCTTCAGAAAGAAGATGCCACGATCTATTCCGAGGTGTTTGCCACCAACCGTGGTGGTGCACTCGTCCGAGTTGAAGGATTGCGCGGTTTCATCCCGGGCTCCCACATCAGCACGCGCAAACCAAAAGAAGAATTGGTTGCCGACTTCCTTCCACTCAAATTCCTTGAAGTGGATGAAGAGCGCAACCGTTTGGTCTTAAGCCATCGCCGTGCTCTGGTTGAGCGCAAGATGAATCGCCTGGAAGTTGGCGAGGTGGTGGTTGGCACCGTCCGCGGAATCAAGCCCTACGGAGCCTTTATCGATATCGGAGGTGTCAGTGGATTGCTGCACATCTCTGAAATCAGCCATGAGCACATTGAGACTCCCCACTCTGTACTCAATGTGAACGATCAGATGAAGGTCATGATCATTGACCTAGACGCTGAACGAGGCCGTATCTCCCTCTCCACCAAGGCTTTGGAGCCGGAACCCGGTGACATGCTCACCGACCCTCAGAAAGTGTTTGAAAAAGCTGAGGAAATGGCTGCTCGCTACAAGCAGATGCTTCAAGAGCAGGCTGAGGAAGGAGATGAGCCCATCGCATCAATGATGATTTGAGCCATCCATGGCCACGTTGCTGCTGAGGGGAGAACCCATCGGCTCCATTCACGGGGTGCTGTTCGATAAGGACGGCACCCTTTCTCATAGCGAGCCCCACCTTCTCGATCTGTTCGAGCGAAGGTTGACTGTGATTTGCGATCTCTGGCGTCAAACCAAAGGCGCTGCAAATCTCAGGGAACTCGAAATCACACTCCGCCAAGCCTTTGGGATTCGGGACAAGGCACTGCATCCAGGCGGAACCCTTGCGGTTGCAGCACGCCAAGACAACCTCACCTCCACAGCCACGGTGTTCTGCATTTTTGGTTGCAGCTGGCCCGAAGCACTCGCACTGGCCGAGACTTCTTTCCAACGAATTGATCAACAATTCAGCGATGACGGAACATCGCGTCCACTCCTAAGTGGTGCCAAGAGGTTCCTTGAAGAACTGGCCAAGGCATCGGTTCCCAGCGCTGTGATCAGCAATGACACAACGAAAGGGATCCATACATTTTTAGAGCACGAAAACATCAGCTCTCTCGTTGTCGATTGTTGGAGTGCGGATGATCAACCAAGGAAGCCAAACCCGGAGGCGGTGCTTCAACTGTGTGGGCGCCTGCAACTTTCACCTCATCAATGTGCACTGATCGGAGATGCGGAAACCGACCTTCAAATGGCGCGGGATGCTGGTATCGGCTGCGTGATTGGTTATCTAGGCGGATGGCAAATACGCCCGGAATTAACCACCACCGTGCATCAGTTTGAACATTGGAATGAGCTTGAGCTTGAAGCCGACCCGTAAAGTTGTCCCAAGACATCTATTTGCATGAGTCGTTACGTCTTCACCTCGGAATCCGTTACCGAAGGACATCCAGACAAAATCTGCGATCAAGTAAGTGACGCAGTCCTCGATGCCCTACTGGCCCAGGATCCTGCGAGCCGTGTGGCCTGCGAGACGGTGGTCAATACTGGGCTTTGCATGATCACCGGAGAGGTGACCTCCAAGGCCAAGGTGGATTTCATTCACCTCGTTCGTGACGTCATCAAAGAGATTGGCTACAGCGGCGCTCGCGCCGGTGGATTTGATGCAAACAGCTGTGCCGTTTTAGTCGCCCTCGATCAGCAGTCACCTGACATTGCCCAAGGCGTCAATGAAGCTGATGACCATGCTGGCGATCCGCTGGACTTGGTCGGCGCTGGCGACCAGGGCATCATGTTTGGCTACGCCTGTAACGAAACCCCGGAGTTGATGCCGCTGCCCATCAGCCTGGCCCACCGTTTGGCCCGTCAACTGGCTGAAGTTCGCCACAACGGAACGCTCGACTATCTCCTGCCTGACGGCAAGACCCAAGTCAGCGTGGTCTATGAAAACGACCAGCCCGTGGCGATCGACACAATCCTGATTTCAACCCAGCACACCGCAGAAGTGGGGGGAATGAGTGATGAGCAAGGCATCCGCGAGCGCATCACGGAAGACCTCTGGACCCACGTCGTCGAGCCCGCCACCGCTGACCTCAACCTGAAACCCAGCCGAGAAAGCACCAAATACCTGGTGAACCCCACTGGCAAGTTCGTTGTGGGTGGACCTCAGGGAGATGCAGGTTTAACCGGACGCAAGATCATTGTTGATACCTATGGCGGCTACGCCCGCCACGGCGGTGGTGCCTTCTCAGGCAAAGATCCCACCAAGGTGGATCGTTCCGCTGCCTACGCCGCCCGCTTTGTGGCGAAAGCGCTTGTGGCATCCGGTTTAGCCGGCCGTGCCGAAGTGCAATTGAGTTATGCCATCGGTGTGGCCAAGCCCGTTTCGATTTTGGTGGAGTCTTTCGGTACGGGAACCGTGTCGAATGAAGAGCTCACAGATCTTGTACAAGAACATTTCGACCTGCGCCCTGGCGCGATCATCGAAAACTTTGGACTCCGCAATTTGCCTCAAGATCGTGGTGGTCGCTTCTACCAAAACACTGCCGCCTACGGTCATTTCGGCCGGAACGACCTCAATCTCCCTTGGGAAGATGTGGCGGCCAAGGCCGAGGAACTGCGCAAAGCCTGATTGAGTCATGACGTCCCTGGTGCTCGGAATTGATCTGGGCACCAGTGGCGTTCGCATCGCCGTACTGGATCGATGGCATTCCATCGATTACTCGGATTCGATCCAGTACAACATCGGACTCAACAGGCCCGACGATTGGACGCAGGCCTGCTCCACATTGATTGCTGGAATCCCTGCAGAACAGCGAGGCAGCATTCGGGCGCTGGCTGTTGATGGCACATCAGGGACATTGCTTGCCTGTGATTCAAAGGGACGCGCCCAGGGTGAGGCATTGCTGTATTCAGAGGTTTGTCATGGCTTTGAGCAGCTGCTGCAAAAGCTTGTTCCCGAAGGTGGACCAGCCTCCAGCAGTAGTGGAAGCCTGGCGCGGGCGCTGCAACTCACCAAGTTGTACGGCCCGACAACTCTCCTTCGTCATCAGGCGGACTGGATCAACGGTTGGTTTTTAGATGATTGGACCTGGGGCGAAGAAGGGAACAATCTGCGTCTGGGATGGGATTTGGACCATCACTCTTGGCCAGATGGCCTGACCGAACAGCCATGGCTCACTCGGCTGCCCATCATTCGGCCCAGTGGAAGCAAGTTGGGGACAATCGCAACCCGCCGAGCCCGTGAGCTCGGACTTCCGAGCGATGTTCAAATCGTGGCTGGAACAACGGATTCCAATGCGGCGGTGCTTGCGACTGATCCTGGTGATGACGACGGGATCACCGTGTTGGGCACAACGCTGGTGATGAAGCGCTTCACAGCACTCCCGATCCACGCACCAGGGATCACGAGTCATCGCGTCGGCGGACGCTGGCTCTGCGGCGGCGCATCCAATGCTGGCGCAGGGGTGCTGCGTCAGTTCTTCAGCGATGAACTACTGCTTGAACTCAGCCGGCAAATCAACCCAGAAACCAACAGCGGCCTAGCGTTTCGCCCATTGCCGCGACCTGGCGAACGCTTTCCCGTGGATGATCCATTCTTGAGGCCCATCCTTGAACCACGGCCTGTGAGCGATGCCTTATTCCTCCAGGGATTACTGGAAGGCCTTGCAGAGATCGAAGCGCAGGGGTGGAACACTTTGACGGCATTGGGAGCAAAGCCCCCCAAACGAGTGATCAGCATCGGAGGTGGCGCCCGAAATCCTCAGTGGCGGCGCATCAGAGAACGTCGCCTTGGCATCCCGGTCGTCACCTCTCGACAGCAGCCTGCAGCAGGAGTAGGGCGACTCGCTCTCGCCGCGATAGAGGACGCCAGGCCATCGACTGAGCAAGATTGAAGAGAATCTTCTGCCAGAGGGCATCAATCACCAAAAATCAGCTGAAAAATTTAAGTGGCAAACATTTTGTTGCAAGCCTGGGGTATCAAGGCCCTAAATAAATTCATCGCTTTATTGTCACGCCACAAATCCTTGTAAGGCTCATTAATGGTCGTCATCAAGCCGACACGCGATTTCACCAGTCTTAACCGCGTTTCTTACACCGCAAGCAACTCCGCGAAACAGAAGCAGAACACCGCAATCAATCGCTATCGCGAAGAGCAGAAACTTGGGAGTTTGGTTCCCAGAAAAGGCCTTGTTGGCAAGACAACCCTTGAATACAAGGAAAATCTATGTGGAGCCACCGGTATAGGTATCGGCCCTCGCATTCATAGTGAATGTCCGTTTAGTGCCGTTGCAGATGAATTCGCCTCAACGGGAAGTGATGCTCTAACAGCAACGATCACAGCGTCTTACCGCCAAGTCTTTGGCAATCTTGGGCCTACCGAGAATCAGCGCTTCACAGAGCTGGAGTCTCAGCTGATGAATGGAGATATCTCTGTCCGTGATTTTGTGGCGGGCCTTGCGAAGTCTGATCTGTACAAGCAGAACTATTTTTTCCGGGTATCTCCCATCCGTGGCATCGAACTGAACTACAAACATCTGCTCGGTCGTCCGCCAATCAACCAGGCCGAAGTGAGCGCAGCGATCACCCTGATTGCTGAGCATGGGTTCGATGGTCTGGTCGAGAAGCTCACACGGTCGGGTGAATACCTAGAAGTGTTTGGAACGGATACCGTTCCATACTTGCGCGCCTGGACCTCCGCAGCAGGTGCTTACTGCTCTACGTTCGTCAATCTCGGACGCGTCACGCCTGGGAATGCCGCTTCAGACACCACGATTGAAGGTCGCAGCCAACTGGTGATGGAATTCACCAATGCCAGGCGCCTGACCACGGCAGAGGGTGGCTACGAGGTTGCAAGCTTCTCCTACTCGCGTGCCGTGAACGATCCAACATCCGGCGCTTTTGCCAGAATGTATGGGTCTAAAAATGCCAAATCCTGGGGCTGATTAGGGAGCCTTTAATGCCCCACTGAGGGGCTTCAATCCAACCAATTATTTCCAAAGCATCGTGACCGAAAGGTTTCGATGCTTTTTGAATTTGATCCTTATGGCCATGCCAACAAAACCCCAAGAGGTGCTCTCCCTGCTGTTGTTTGTGGCACTGTCGTGCTACGTGGCATTCAGTGGAATCCGACTTGGAGCGCTGCTATGGCAACGTTTTAGCTAGGACAAGATTTTTTTTCTGAACAATTCCCTATGCCCGCCGACCCCTTAACTCCCGCTATCAGTGCTCGCATTTGCACGCACATGAATGATGACCACGCTGAAGCTGTATTGGATTACGCCCGCCATTACGGCGGCATCGAAACACCCGAATCGGCTCGCATGGTGGCGGTGATGCCGGATTCCATGGAATTGGAAGTCGATGGGAGAAGTTTGCAAATCCCCTTTGATCACACCCTCACCGACAGCGAGGATGCCCACCGCACTTTGGTAGCCATGTTGCGGGCCATGCCAAAAACCTGACCCTGTGGCGATTGGGGAACACTGATGGACCACATCAGAACTGTTCTCAATGCACTCTGCCAATTACACGGGATCAAGGTGCACTGTGAAGGTGCACTGTGCTTGATGCACTGCTCCAGGCCGCTCAAGCACTCCTGATTCAGCCGTCCTGTCCGATCTGTCGAGCGAGCCTCGAAGGCAACCCTGCCGCCAAGACCGGTGCCGAGCTTCAGCCCTGTGGCCTCTGCATCGAGGCTTATGGCCTCGGCCAATCCAATACCAGCGGGAATGAGCCTCTCCCATGGAAAGCACTCGGCACCTATCAAGGTGAGTTCCGACAACTCGTGCTGCAAATCAAACAGCAGCCTCAAAGCCGAACTGGACGCGCAGTGATTCAGCTGCTTGCCAACCATCACCCCCTCCCCCAGGGAGCTTTGTTGGTGCCCATTCCGAGCTGGAAAAAGAAGCGAAGTAATCCTCTCCCAAAGCTGATTGCCGCAGGCTTTGGGCAGCCCAGCACAATGCTGCTCCAACGGACTCGGGCGGGGCTTAGTCAGCACCACCTCAATCGATCCATGCGAATGCACAACTTGCATGGCGCTTTTCACGCGGCCCCTGCCCCCCATGCATCCATTCAGCCAAAACAGGAGCTTTGGCTGGTTGACGACATTCTCACGACTGGAGCAACAGCCTTAGCTGCGAGGGACGCTCTGACCCAAGCCGGCCATCGGGTCCATGGAGTCATCTGTTTGGCACGCACACCAGCAAGGCGCAACGGTCGGTGATTTAAGATTGGGCGGTCGCGAAAGCGGCAAGCCGGGATAGCTCAGTTGGTAGAGCAGGCGACTGAAAATCGCCGTGTCCCCAGTTCAAATCTGGGTCCTGGCATTTCCCGAAACGCCATAAAAGGCACGTAATCGCGACGGAGGAGTTGCAATTACGTGCTTGCAATCCCAATTGGTATGGGAGCGGCAGGGGATTTTTCGAGAACTTTTTAAACACAAGGCAACCTCAGAACTCCCCCACCAACGCCAAAAAAAAGGAAGGTCTCCCCAGACCTCCCCAAGCTCGACGCATCCCCGTTCCCAAGGACAATCTAATTGTTGTGTATCACGAAGAACCT
>ERZ887830.618-NODE-618-length-22187-cov-6.311133_pt1 | contig 22187 bp, 22 predicted proteins | sample MGYA00521101_ERZ887830 | MGnify/ENA primary metagenome ERZ887830 (study PRJEB32303, sample SAMEA104408592) | aquatic metagenome | biome: Marine water; feature: Pelagic; material: water | place: Baltic Sea | collected 2014-06-05T16:38:00 | depth 1,762 m ... | reverse complement strand
CAGCGCCAGCCAGAGATTTATGGGGCAGAGACCCTTGCCGATGTCGAGGCGAAAAGCACGGCAATCGCTGCGGATCTGGGTCTCGAGGTGCGCGCGATGCAAAGCAACCATGAGGGGCAGCTTGTCGACTGGATTCAGGAAGCGCGTACCAAAGCGGGCGCAATCGTGATCAATCCGGGGGCCTATTCGCATACCTCTGTGGCGATCCTTGATGCGCTGAACGCCTTTGACGGGATCGTGATGGAGGTGCATATCTCTAACATCCACAAACGCGAGGCCTTCCGCCATCATTCCTTTGTGTCGGGGCGCGCGGATGCGGTGATCGCGGGGTGCGGCACCGATGGCTATGGCTTTGCCCTGCATCGGATCGCGATTCTTCTCGGCTAGCCCCACTTAGGAAAGGATCATCCCATGTCCCATATCTTTCCCCGCAATTGTCACGCCAATGTGCCGCGCGCGGTGGGGGGGCAGGGGTGTTACCTGACCGACGAGACGGGCAAGACCTATCTGGATGCCTCTGGCGGGGCGGCGGTGTCGTGCCTTGGACATGGCGATAGCGAGGTCATCGAGGCGATCAAGGCGCAGTTGGACAAGCTTGCCTATGCGCATACCAGCTTTTTCACCTCTGATCCGGCAGAGGAACTGGCCGATCTGCTGATCGCCCATGCGCCGGGATCGCTGGACCGCGTTTAACTTGTGTCTGGTGGGTCAGAGGCGACAGAGGCGGCGATAAAGCTGGCGCGGCAGTATCACGTCGAACGCGGCGCGCCGCAGCGGGGTAAGCTGATCGCGCGCAAGCAAAGCTATCACGGCAACACCATCGGCGCGCTGAGTGCGGGTGGCAATGAATGGCGTCGCCAGCAATTCGCGCCGCTTTTGCTGGACGTCAGCCATATTGAGCCCTGCTATGAATACCGCAACCGCCACGAGGGCGAGAGCCTTGAGGCCTACGGTCTGCGCGCCGCGCAGGCGTTAGAGGATGAGATTTTGCGCCTTGGGCCAGACACTGTCATGGCCTTTTTGGCGGAACCTGTGGTGGGCGCGACGCTGGGGGCGGTCACCGCCGCGCCGGGCTATTTCAGGCGGGTGCGCGAGATTTGCGATCAATACGGCGTGCTGCTGATCCTCGATGAGGTCATGTGCGGCATGGGGCGCACAGGTGCGTTGTTTGCCTGTGAACAAGATGGCGTTGCGCCTGATATTCTGTGTATCGCCAAGGGCTTGGGCGCGGGGTATCAACCGATTGGTGCGATGCTGTGCACCTCTGAAATCTACGACACCATCGCTGCTGGCAGCGGGTTTTTCCAACACGGACACACCTACCTCGGTCATCCGGTGGCGGCTGCGGCGGGTGTGGCTGTGGTCAACGCGATCCTTAACAGGGGGTTGATCTCTCGGGTGCAGGAACAGGGGGACAAGCTGCAAACGCGGCTTGTGGCGCGGTTCGGCCAGCATCCCCATGTGGGCGATATTCGGGGGAGGGGCCTGTTTCGCGGTATCGAACTTGTCGCGGATCGAGAGACCAAAGCGCCCTTTGACCCATCGCGCAAACTCGCCGTGCGGCTCAAACAGGCGGCCTTTGACGCAGGGCTGATCTGCTATCCGATGGCGGGCACGATTGACGGGCGGCAAGGCGATCATATTTTGCTGGCCCCGCCGTTCATCATTGAGGACGCGCAGTTGGACGCGCTGACTGACAAACTTGCCTTGGCCATCGAACAGGCGATTGCCTAAGCGCCCCGACTCGGGTTTGCGCAGTATTCCTCTGGATAAGACGATCAACATTTGGCGGGCCGCCAGATAATTAATCACACCCCATCAGATCGCCTAAAAAATAGTCAAATACCTTTGATCGCGCATGCGCCCTTGGTAGGGTCCTTGAAGTCACGCCCCCGCGCCGCACAGTTGTTTTTGCCTGACCTTGGGGTCCCGGACATATTTCGGCCAAAAGAACGAAGGCGTGTGACGACCTGCTGACCTGGAAATCGAACTGGTCGCCACACTTTTGCAACGCGAAGTTGCGGGGAGCAGCCTTACTTGTGTGGCCAAGGCCGTGCAAGGCAAGCGCGCCCCTGCTGGAGGAAATTCATGTTTAATATCACCCGTAAAATGGCCTTGGCCGCGACCATCAGTGCCCTGGCACTTCCTGTTGCTGCCGAGCCGATCAAGGTTGGCGTCCTGCACTCGTTGTCGGGCACAATGGCGATCTCTGAAACGACGCTGAAGGACACCATGCTGATGCTCATCGACGAGCAGAACGCAAAAGGCGGTCTGTTGGGCGAGCAGTTGGAGGCAGTTGTGGTCGACCCGGCCTCTGACTGGCCGCTGTTTGCGGAAAAAGCACGCGAATTGCTGACCGTCTCTGAGGTTGACGTGATCTTTGGATCATGGACCTCTGTCAGCCGCAAATCCGCACTGCCGGTTCTTGAGGAATTGAACGGTCTGATGTTCTACCCTGTGCAATACGAGGGCGAAGAAAGCTCTAAGAACGTATTCTACACAGGCGCTGCCCCGAACCAGCAGGCAATCCCTGCCACCGATTATTTCCTCGAAGAACTGGGTGTCGAGAAGTTCGCGCTGCTGGGCACCGACTATGTCTATCCCCGCACCACCAACAAGATTCTTGAGCAGTACCTCAAGGACAAAGGCATTCCAGAAAGCGATATCTTCGTAAACTACACGCCCTTCGGTCACTCTGACTGGTCCAAGATTGTGGCCGACGTTGTCGCGTTGGGTGCTGACGGCAAAAAGGTCGGCGTAATTTCCACCATTAACGGTGACGCGAACATCGGGTTCTACAAGGAACTGGCCGCCGCCGGTGTGTCAGCCGACGACATCCCCGTCGTTGCCTTCTCGGTGGGTGAAGAAGAACTGTCCGGTCTGGACACCACCAACCTTGTCGGTCACCTCGCCGCCTGGAACTACTTTCAGTCCGCTGAATCCGACGCCAACACCGGCTTTATCGTATCCTGGAAAGCCAAGATGGGCGAAGAGCGCGTGACCAACGACCCGATGGAGGCCCATTACATCGGCTTCAACATGTGGGTGAACGCGGTTGAGGCGGCTGGCACCACAGACGTCGATGCGGTCCGCGCAGCGATGTATGGCCAAGAGTTTCCGAACCTGACCGGGGGCACGGCTGTGATGCTGCCAAACCACCACCTCGCCAAGCCCGTCCTGATCGGTGAGATCACGGCAGAGGGCCAGTTTGACATCATCAGCCAGACCTCAGAGGTCCCCGGTGACGCATGGACAGACTTTCTGCCAGAGAGCGCCGTTCTGGTCTCTGACTGGAAAGATCTGGGCTGTGGGATGTACAACAAAGAGACCTCGACCTGCGTGCAGCTGAAGTCGAACTACTAATCTGACCCTTGGCGAGGCCTGCATGCGGGCCTCGCCTTTTTCTAATCCCCCTCCAGGAATATCCAATGCTGCGCGCCTTGTTGCTGACCCTTCTGCTGACGGTTTCATTGGGCGGTGGCGCAGAGGCGCAATCGTTGCAGGCGGTTCTGCAAGAGAACGAACCTGACGTCGCCAAAGCCTCGCGCCGGACGGTCGATGTGGTGCTGGACGCGCTGATTGCCATCGACAACGACGCGGTACCCGGTTTTCTGGAAAAATGGCGTGAAAAAGAGGTCTGGCAGCGCAAAGAGGACAAGCTGTTTTTCTTTGCGCAGATAGATGGCGGTGACATCTACAGCTTGCTGGACATCGAGACGGGCGCAGTTGTCGGTGAGGCGGACAAACGCGATCTGAACAATTTGAAACCCAACAGCGGCGTGCGCGGGGTTATCGCCGCCGCTTTGGTGCAATTCCAACTGGCCGCGCCCGACCCCGCACGCCGCCAAGAGGCGATCACGGCGATTGAACGCGCACCCGAGGCCTCGCATCTGGCCGCCCTGCGCCGGGCGGTGGATGACCCGGATCCTGATCTGAAACTACGCAAGGCCCGGCTTGAATTGCTGTTGACCGCGCGGTTCGAAGAGGATGCAGAAGCGCGCGTCAAGGCGATCGAAGCGCTTGGAAGCAGTCTGTCGCTGGAAACCCGCGCCGCGCTGAACCCGATCCTGACGACGCAGATCAGGGTCTATCAGGGTGCCGCCCCGGAGGGGCTGAACATCGCCGCGCGCCTGACCCCCGGCAGTGATGTGCTGAGCGAGGAGGACGCCTATGCGTTGCTGGTCGCCAATAGCCTTGCCCCTGCGCGCGTCTCTTCGGCAGAGCGGAACGCGGCGCTGATTGCCAATATCGCAGGGGGCAATGTGGCTGGCACCCCCGTGGCAAGCCTTGATACTGAAGCGGCGCGGGATGTGGCCTACGGTGCCCTTGCGGCCAGTGGGGTTGTGCCTGCAAACCCAAGTCTGGCAGAGCGTCTTGCCGCAACCGCCAGCGCGCGGTTCTATAATGTCTACGACCAGCCGGATCCCACGATCACTGCTGCGGCTGCAACGGCTCTGGAAACCATTGATCGCAAGGTCGCGGCCAACCAGATGGCCGACCTGCTGCTGGACGGGATCTCTCTGGCGTCGATCTATTTCCTTGCCGCCATTGGCCTTGCCATCACCTTTGGCGTGATGGGTGTCATCAATATGGCCCATGGCGAGTTCATCATGATGGGGGCCTATACCGGCTATGTGGTGCAGCTGTTTATCCCGAACTACACCGCCTCGCTGATTGTGGCGCTGCCGCTGGCCTTTGCCGTGACCTTTGCCGCCGGTGTCGTGATGGAACGCACGGTCATTCGCTGGCTCTATCACCGCCCCTTGGAAACGCTCCTCGCCACCTTTGGTATCTCGATCGCGTTGCAACAACTGGCCAAGAACATCTTTGGCACGCAGGCCCGCCCGCTAACGTCGCCGGGTTGGCTGGACGGCGCTTGGGTGTTGAATGATGTGGTCTCGATCAGCTATATCCGCATCGCCATATTTGTGCTGGCGATAGTTTTCTTTGTCGTGCTGCTCTATATCCTCAAACGCACACGTTTAGGTCTAGAGGTACGCGCCGTCACGCAAAACCCACGAATGGCTGCCTCTATGGGCATTCGCACCGACCGCATCAACATGCTGACCTTTGGCCTTGGCTCTGGCATCGCGGGGATCGCCGGGGTTGCCATCGGTCTGTTCGCGCAGGTCACGTCAGAGCTTGGCAACGGCTATATCGTGCAAAGCTTTATGACGGTGGTTGTGGGCGGTGTCGGCAATATCTGGGGCACGTTGGCGGGGGCGACGATGATCGGTTTCGTGCAAAAGGGGATCGAGTTCTTTAACCCGTCCAACACGCTGGCCGCACAGACCTATATGGTGATCTTTGTCATCCTGTTCATTCAATTCCGACCCAAGGGTATCATCGCCCTCAAGGGTCGCGCGGCAGAGGCGTGATCCATGGCTGATACCGCACCCCACACAGGCGCGCGCTCTGGCCGCAAACGCCAAAGCTTTATCGCGCAGAACCCTTCGGTGCTGGTGTTCCTGCTGATCCTCGCGCTGTTCACCCTTGGCGTGACGTTCCTGAGCGAGGCGACGGGCAACGCGTATCTGTCGACCTCTTTCGTCAAGACATTGGGCAAGACGCTGTGCCTTTGCCTGATCGCTTTGGCGATGGATCTGGTCTGGGGCTATTGCGGGATCCTCAGCCTTGGACATTTCGCCTTTTTCGGGCTTGGCGGCTATCTCATCGGCATGTGGCTGATGTATGAGCGGACCAAGGGGATCGTCGTCACTAGCCTTGCACAGGGCGAACTGCCCGCCACGCCACAAGAGATCACGGACGCCATCGGCACGCAGATCTTCGGGGTCGTGGGCGGGTCCGAAATTCCGATCATCTGGTATTTCGCAGATAGCCTGTTTGCACAGCTTGCACTGGTGGTGCTGGTGCCGGGGCTGCTGGCCTTTGTCTTTGGCTGGCTGGCGTTCCGCAGCCGGGTGTCGGGCGTGTACCTGTCGATCCTGACCCAAGCGATGACGCTGGCCCTGTCGCTGTACCTGTTCCAGAATGACAGTGGCTTGCGCGGCAACAATGGCCTGTCGGGTCTGCAAAATATCCCAGGACTTGATGCGGTGCCGCAGGCCTCGATCTCGATCTGGTTCTTCTGGGCCTCTGCCGTTGCGCTTGGCGTAGGCTATGTCCTGTCGGCTTGGGTGGTTTCGGGCAAATTCGGGTCTGCCATAAAGGGCATCCGCGACGACGAGGCGCGGGTGCGCTTTCTTGGCTATAACGTCGAGGGCTACAAATTGTTCATCTTTACCCTGTCGGCCTTGGTGGCGGCCATTGCCGGCGCGCTCTATTATCCTCAGGCTGGCATCGTCAACCCGGCAGAAATCGCGCCCATCGCCTCGATTTATCTGGCGGTCTGGGTCGCGATCGGTGGGCGGGGGCGGCTGTACGGTGCCGTGATTGGGGCAGCGGGCGTGTCGTTGCTGTCGAGTTGGTTCACAGGCGGCGGCGCGCCCGACATCAACCTTGGCTTTTACGTTGTGCAATGGACCGACTGGTGGACCGTGCTGCTGGGCGTCGGCTTTGTCGCGGTGACGCTTTTTGCGCCCAAGGGCATCGGCGGGATGTTGGATTATGTCATGGTCAAAGCCCCTCGGGACCGGCATGGCGCAGATTTCGGCCCGGATCAGGGCTCTAAGCGGGAGCAAGAAGAATGAGTTCCCTGCTTGAGGTTTCTGGTGTTTCGGTCACCTTCGATGGCTTTCGCGCGATCAACAATCTGTCGTTCCAGATCGGATCCGCCGAGATGCGTGCGATCATTGGGCCGAACGGCGCGGGCAAGACCACGTTTATGGATATTGTCACAGGCAAAACCCGCCCCGACGAGGGCCGCGTGATCTGGGGAGAGCGCAGCACGAACCTGCTAAAGCTGTCAGAGGCCAAGATTGCGCAGGCCGGGATCGGGCGAAAATTTCAACGCCCGACCGTGTTCGAGGATCAGTCTGTTTACGAAAACCTCTTGCTGGCCCTGCGCAAAGACCGCAGCGCGTTTACGGTCCTGTTCTATCTCTGCTCTGCCGATGATGACGCCAAGGTAGAGTCTTTGGCAGAACAGATCGGTCTGACGGATCAACTGGAACGTAAATCAGGCGAACTCAGCCACGGGCAAAAGCAATGGCTGGAAATCGGGATGCTGCTGGCGCAGGAACCGCAACTGCTGTTGGTGGATGAACCCGCCGCTGGTATGACCCCGGACGAGCGCGCGCATACAACCGACATCCTGCGAGAGGCGGCCAAGACCCGCGCGGTGATCGTGGTGGAACATGACATGGAATTCGTGCGCCGTCTTGAGTGCAAGGTGACCGTGCTGCACGAAGGGTCCGTTCTGGCCGAAGGGTCACTGGATCATGTGACGAAAAACCAAGACGTCATCGACGTTTATCTGGGGCGCTAGGATATGCTGAACGTGGACGCTCTGACGCTGCATTATGGTCAAAGCCAGATCCTGTACGACATTTCCATCCGCGCCGAACTGGGCGAGGTGACCTGTCTGATGGGGACCAATGGCGTCGGGAAAACGTCCTTGCTCAAGGCGATTGCGGGGGTGCATGGGCGGTCTGGCGGGGCGTTGTCTTTGGACGGGCAGACGATTGACAGGGCGAATTCGCATGATCTGGCGCGGCGTGGCATCGCCTATGTCCCGCAAGGGCGCGAGATCTTTCCGCTGCTGACGGTGCGCGAGAACCTTGAGACCGGGTTCGGCTGTCTGCCCAAGTCTGAACATTTCGTGCCCGATCATATTTATGACCTGTTCCCGGTGTTGAAAGACATGACGAACCGCCGTGGTGGTGACCTGTCTGGCGGGCAACAGCAACAGCTTGCCATCGCCCGCGCGTTGATCACCAAACCCAAGCTGCTGCTGCTGGACGAGCCGACCGAGGGCATCCAGCCCAATATCATCCAGCAAATCGGCCGCGTCATCGAACTGCTGCGCGATCAGGGTGACATGGCGATCTTGTTGGTCGAGCAATATTTCGACTTTGCCTACAACCTCGCTGATCAGATCTATGTGCTGCGGCAGGGGCGGGTCTCTGTGGACGGGCGCAAAGACGATCTGATCCGTGAGGATGTGCTGGGGGCGGTGTCGATCTAAGCGCTGGGCAGGACCATTAATCCGTAAGGTGCGCAAGTGTGCCCACCGCTCTGGCCCGGCCCATACGGCCTACGCCACATCCTTCGCCCGCTGTACCATCCCGAACAGATCCTGCGGATCGTCCGGATCTGCGAGCATGTCGAGGTCAGTGTGGTTGCCGCTGGCCAGTTGGTCGCGGATGTAGCGCAGAGCAGAGAAATCCTCGGTGGCAAAGCCCACACTGTCAAAGAGGGTGATCTGTTCGGGGGCGCGACGCCCCGTGGCTTTGCCCGCGATCACTTGCCAGAGTTCCGTCACCGGGTGGTCCTCTGCCAGTTGCTGAATCTCGCCCTCGATCCGCGTTTGCGGCGGGTATTCCACGAATATGTCAGAGCGCAGCAGGATATCGCGGTGCAGTTCCGTCTTGCCGGGACAGTCACCGCCGATGGCGTTTATGTGCTGGCCCGCGCCGACCATATTGTCCGTCAGGATCGTGGCGAATTGTTTGTCCGCGGTGCATGTGGTGACGATTTGCGCGCCCTCAACCGCCTCTTGGGCAGAGGTGCAGGCGATGACGCTCACCCCTTGACCTTGCAGGTTGCGCATGACCTTGGCGGTGGCATCGGGGTCGATGTCGTAAAGGCGCAGCGTGTCAATCCCCAGCACCTCGGCAAAGCCAAGCGCCTGAAACTCGCATTGCGCGCCATTGCCGATCATCGCCATGACCTTTGCCCCTTTGGGCGCCAGATACTTTGCCGCCACAACAGAGGTGGCGGCGGTGCGCAGGGCGGTCAGGATCGTCATTTCCGACAGCAGCACCGGATAGCCGTTGTCGACCCGCGCCAGCACGCCAAACGCGGTGACCGTCTGAAACCCGCGCGCCATATTCGCCGGGTGACCGTTGACGTATTTGAAGCCATAGGTCTCGCCATCGCTGGTCGGCATCAACTCTATCACACCTTCGGCGGAATGGGCGGCGACGCGGGGCGTTTTGTCAAAGAGGTCCCAGCGCAGGAAGTCTTCTTCGATATAGGTTGCGATCTGGGCGATCATGCGGCGCACACCGATGGTGTTGATGATCTTCATCATGTCGGCCACGCTGACAAAAGGCACCATGGCGAGGGTCGAGGGAGTCATGTCTTTCACGGGGTTGCCTTTCAATAGCGGATGGTTGGACGGTCCAGAACCTTGCGGCCCAGAAGCGATGCGCAAAGGTCGACCATAAGACGGGCGGTGCGGCCGCGCTCGTCGAGGAAGGGGTTGAGTTCGACAAGGTCCAGCGAGGTCACAAGGTCACTGTCACAGAGCATTTCCATGATCAGATGCGCCTCGCGAAACGACGCACCACCGGGAACGGTTGTGCCGACGGCGGGGGCGATGCCGGGGTCAAGGAAGTCCACATCAAGACTGACATGCAGCGCGCCATTGGCGGCAGTGACCCGTTCCAGAAACCGGCGCAGGGGGGCGACGACACCGTTTTCATCAATGGCGCGCATGTCGAGCACCTCTAGGCCTGTCTCGGCAATCACCGCCTTTTCCGGCCCATCGACCGAACGGATGCCCATCATGCAGATATTCGTGGGATCCACAGCGCAGCGCAGGGGCGGATAGACATCCTTGAACCCCGCCCGCCCGGTGAAATAAGACACTGGCGTGCCATGCAGGTTGCCGCTGGTGGTGGTGTCAAGCGAGTGGATATCCGGGTGCGCGTCGAGCCAGAGCACGAACTGGGGTTTGTCTTGCAAAGCTGCGGCACGGGCGACGCCGGGGACGGTGCCGATGGACAGGCTGTGATCGCCACCAAGGAAGATCGGGAAATCGCCTGATTTTGCGGCCTCGAAGGCCGCGTTTTCAAGGGTGATGGCCCAGCCGACGGTTTCGTTCAGGTGGTGAATGGCGCTGTTGGGATGGCGCGGCAGGTCAGTCGGCGCTGCGGTCAGATTGCCGTGATCCTGCACCTCATATCCCAGCGAGTGAAGGACATCTTTCAGACCCGCGGTGCGAAAGGAATCCGGACCCATCAGACAACCGGGCTGGCTTGCGCCAGTTTCGATGGGGGCACCGATCAGGGAACATTTCAGCGACATGAGGTAGGCTCCTTTTGGAATTGCTGTCGAGTATCTTGGAAAAAGAGATGTACATATAGTTGGAAAATAGTGCAAAATGCGTAAGTAAGTAGGCGAAATGCTATAGGAAAGTATCAAAATGCTCGATATCACGCCGGCCGACCGGAAACTGCTTGCTGCGCTGCGACAGGACGGGCGCGCCTCTGTGACGACTTTGGCGGGGCAGCTTAAGGTCTCTCGTGCCACGGTTCAGGCAGGGATAGAGCGGTTGGTGAAATCCGGCGCAATCCAGCGTTTTACGGTCGAGATTGGCGCGGGGGCGGATGAGGATCTGGTACGTGCCGTGACCACCATCGAACTACAGGGCGCACTGGCCAGAGAGGTCATCCGCCGTTTGCGCAAATTGCACCAGATCGTCAGCCTGCACACGACCAATGGCGCGTGGGATCTGGTGGCGGGCATCGAGGCGGCAAACCTTGCGAATTTTGACAGTGTGCTGCGCCAGATCCGTGAGATTCCGGGTGTCTTGAACAGCGAAAGCAATCTGTTGCTGGCCAAGGCTTAAGCGTTGTCCAGGTAATACTGCACCGCGTCCTGCACGTGGCGAAACCTGTCGCCGCCCAGATGCTTGCCGCCGTACCACCGCGTCACAACGACGATATGGTCGCGCAGTTCGGCCCGTTCCAGCATCCGCAGGATCACCATACCTGCCCCGCCTTCGCCGTCGTCATTCTTGATCGGGGCGGCCTCTGTCAGCAGGCCCCATGTGTTATGGGTCGCCTTGGCGAATTTCTTGCGCCGTTTCAACGCGGTGACAAAGGCCTTCGCCTCGGCCTCACTGGTGCAGGGCCCGCCCGAGACGGCATATTTGGACCCGCGATCCGAGATGATGTTTTCAAAGACCAGCATGGGGTTGGGGTAAGGCGCTTGCGCGCAGGTTTCAAGCGGGTGCTGCCGGCGCTATTTGCTTGAAATCCGGTCGTTCTGCGGGCAATGCGCCTGTGTACCCTTTGCACACAGACCACGGATGAATTCCCAATGACCCAAGATTTCCCCGCCCCGACCCGCCGCCTGCGCCTCGGTTTTGTCGGTGGAGGGCAGGGCCTGATTGGCGATGTCCACGCGAATGGTGCGCGCTTGTCGAATCGGTGGGAGGTGGTGGCGGGGGCCTTGTCATCCAAACCTGACGTGGCTGTGGCCTCTGGTCACGCATGGATGCTGGCAGAGGATCGCATTTACACGGATTTCCGCGAGATGGCCCGTGCCGAGGGGGCGCGCGCCGACGGGATTGATGCGGTGGCGATTGTCACACCGAACCATTTGCATGCAGAGGCGGCCTTGGCGTTCATGGACGCAGGGATCGACGTGATTACCGACAAACCGCTGTGCACCACGATGCAGGATGCCGAGGCGCTGGTCGCCAAGCAGCGCGAGACGGGTTTGGTTGTCGGTGTGACCTACGCGTATGCCAGCCACCACATGATGCGTCAGGCGCGTGCGATGGTGGCGGCCGGGCAACTGGGCGAGATCCGCCAGATCCACGTGGAATATTTTCAGGATTGGGCGATGGATCTGACGGTGGCAGAGGGTGCGCCGACGCCGTGGCGGATGGACCCGGCGACCAGCGGACCGAGTTTTACCGTCGCGGATATTGGCACACACGCGGAACATTTGGCGCGCTTTGTCAGTGGCTTAGAGATAGAGGCGCTGCGGGCGGACTTTCATGTCACGGGCAAGCCCAAACCGATGGAAGACACAGCGTTCATGCACCTGCGTTTTGAGGGCGATGTGCCGGGAACGCTGATGGTCAGCCAGACCTTTGCCGGCAGTCAATGCGGGTTTCGCCTGCGCGTCTGTGGGACCAAGGCGACGCTGGAATGGAATCAGGAAGAGCCGGAGTTCCTGCATTTTCGTCAGATCGGTGCGCCTGCGCAGGTGATTTCGCGGGGTCACGGCGCTGGAATGCTGCCAGAGGCGGAACGTTTCGTGCGGATGCCACGGGGTCATCCAGAGGCGCTAAGCGACGCTTGGGCTAACCTTTATCTGGAATTTGCGATTGCCATAGAGGCCCGTCGGGATGGGAATGCTCTGCCAGAGGGGCTACTGGCCTATCCTGACGTCATCGACGGACTGAAGGGGATGGAGTTCACGGCCGCTGCCGTTGCGTCAAATGCCAGTATGTCGTGGGTTGATTTGCCAAAGGCTTAGGTTGAATCTATAGCCCTCTACGCTAAGATCGAATAGAGATTAAGACCTGTTGGACCATTCCGGATTCTGCTTATGTCAATCATGCTAAGAAATGCCATCAAATGCGAACAATGTCCGATCCGCCATCGTGCGGTTTGCTCGCGTTGTGAAGGGTCTGATCTGATCGCTCTTGAAAGCATGAAAACCTATCGCAGTTTTGAGGCGGGCGCGCCAATTCTGTGGCGTGGTGACGAGTTGAGTTATGTGGCGACCGTTGTGCAGGGCGTCGCCACACTTGGCAAAACCATGGAAGACGGGCGCACGCAGATGGTGGGTCTTTTACTGCCGTCGGATTTCATCGGGCGGCCCGGTCGCAAAGAGATCGAGTTCGACGTGGTTGCCGCGACCGATGTGACGCTTTGTTGTTTCGAGCAGGCCTCTTTTGAACATCTGCTGGCAACAACGCCGCATCTTGCGCAACGCATGATCGAAATTGTCCTGGACGAGTTGGACGCCGCACGTGACTGGATGCTGCTGTTGGGGCGTAAGACGGCCAAGGAAAAGATCGCGACCTTTATTCTGATGCTTGTGCGTCGTCAGAGCATTGATGGCATCGACGGCAAACAGCCCGCACTTGCCCTGCCTCTGATTCGTGAAGAAATCGCTGATTATCTTGGGCTGACGCTGGAAACCGTCAGCCGTCAGTTTTCTGCGTTAAAAAGCGCAGGCGTGCTGGAATTCAGCGACCGCAAACATTTCCGGGTGCTTGACGAGCAGGCGCTGGCGGTGGCGTCTGGCGACTGAAGTCTGTTTTTTTACCGCCCACTGACCTGTCTGACGCATAAATCACGCTCTCTTTATCAAACTTGATCCAGATCAATGCGAGGCCAGCCATGGCTTTGTACGACATCCTTGCGAACAGGAGCGTGTCTTAGGGGGACGCTCGTAAATTTCGAGGTGTCTTTATGGACTACGTGAAACTCTCCGTTCTGGGGATAATAGCATTGTTTGCGGCGATGGCTGCAAACTGGGCGCATGACCTGGCCTATCAGGTGCATGCGCTTTTGATTATGGCGGTGGCAGCCGGACTGTTTGTCTGGGTGCTGCGACATGCAGAGGAGCCGTTGATGGCGGCTGATCCTCGCACAGGGTATAGCGACGGCGTGGTACGCGCCGGCGTAATTGCCACGGCGTTTTGGGGGGTGACCGGGTTTCTGGTTGGCACCTTTATCGCTTTTCAACTGGCCTTTCCCGAGTTGAACTTTGACTGGGGTCAGCCATTCACCAACTTTGGACGTCTGCGCCCGCTGCACACAAGTGCGGTGATCTTTGCCTTTGGTGGCAACGCGCTGATCGCCACATCCTTTTATGTCGTACAGCGCACCAGCGCCGCGCGGCTTTGGGGTGGCAATCTGGCGTGGTTCGTCTTTTGGGGCTATCAGCTGTTCATCGTGCTGGCGGCGACCGGTTACCTGCTGGGTGCGACCCAGTCCAAGGAATACGCGGAACCTGAATGGTACGTTGATATCTGGCTGACGATTGTCTGGCTGTGTTATCTTGCCGTGTTCATGGGCACGATCTTCAAGCGTCAGGAAAAGCACATCTATGTGGCGAACTGGTTCTACCTGAGCTTTATCATCACCGTTGCGATGCTGCATGTGGTCAACAACCTGTCGATCCCGGTCAGCATCTGGGGGTCCAAATCTGTGCAGGTCTTCTCTGGCGTGCAGGATGCGATGACCCAGTGGTGGTACGGCCATAACGCGGTCGGCTTTTTCCTGACGGCGGGCTTTCTGGGGATGATGTACTATTTCGTTCCCAAGCAGGCCGAGCGTCCGATCTACAGCTACAAACTTTCAATCATCCACTTTTGGGCACTGATCTTTCTTTATATCTGGGCTGGCCCTCACCACCTGCACTACACCGCTTTGCCTGACTGGGCTGCGACGTTGGGCATGGTGTTCTCGATCATCCTCTGGATGCCAAGCTGGGGCGGTATGATCAACGGTCTGATGACGCTGCAAGGCGCGTGGGACAAGTTGCGCACCGATCCGATCATGCGCATGTTCGTCCTGTCGCTGGGCTTTTACGGCATGTCCACATTCGAGGGTCCGATGATGTCGATCCGCGCGGTGAACTCGCTCAGCCACTACACCGACTGGACCATTGGTCACGTGCACTCTGGTGCGCTGGGTTGGAACGGGATGATCACCTTTGGTGCCATCTACTTCCTAACACCACGGCTTTGGGGGCGTGAAAAGATGTATTCCATGGCTGCGATCAACTGGCACTTCTGGCTGGCCACAATCGGCATCGTTCTTTACGCCTCGTCGATGTGGGTCACCGGGATCATGGAAGGTCTGATGTGGCGCGAAGTCGATAGCCAAGGCTTCCTTGTGAACAGTTTTGCCGACACGGTTGCCGCGAAATTGCCGATGTATATCGTGCGCGGTTTGGGCGGTGTCCTGTTCCTCAGCGGTGGTTTGCTGATGTGCTGGAATATGTTCATGACCATTCGCGGAGCGACACCCGTCACCGCGATGCCCCCCAACGCAACCCCTGCAGAATAGGAGAACGGTTAAATGGCCATTCTGGATAAACACGCCGTTCTAGAGAGAAGCCCGACACTGTTGCTGGTTGCGTCGCTGCTGGTGGTGACGGTGGGCGGTATCGTAGAGATCGCTCCGCTGTTCTGGCTTGAGAACACGATTGAAGAAGTCGAGGGCGTGCGGCCCTACTCGCCGCTCGAACTCACGGGACGGGACATCTATGTGCGCGAAGGCTGCTATGTCTGCCACAGCCAGATGATCCGTCCCATGCGCGACGAGGTGGAACGCTACGGGCACTACTCGCTTGCCGCCGAATCGATGTATGACCACCCGTTCCAATGGGGATCCAAACGCACCGGGCCTGATCTGGCCCGTGTGGGGGGGCGGTATTCGGATGCTTGGCATGTGGATCACCTGACCGATCCACAGTCTGTCGTGCCCGAATCGATCATGCCGAAATATGCGTTCCTGAAGCGCACAGTGATCGAGCCGACCCATATCGAGGCACTTTTGTCGACGCATCGCATGGTGGGTGTACCCTACACCGACGAAGCGATTGCAGAGGCCGCATCGGACTTTCGTGTTCAGGCGGATCCGGATGCGGATTACGATGCGATGCTGGCGCGGTATCCCGGTGCGAATGTGGCCAACTTTGACGGTCTGCCGGAACTGACAGAGATGGACGCGCTGATCGCCTATCTGCAAGTGCTTGGCACGATGGTCGACTTTTCCACCTTCACCCCAGAAGCCAGTCGATAGGAGGCTATGATGGATACATATTCTGTGTTGCGCCAAATCGCTGACAGCTGGGTTCTGTTGGGCATGTTTGGCTTTTTCATCGGCGCGATTTTCTGGGCGTTCCGTCCGGGGTCCAGCGCGGTTTACGAGGACGTGGGGCAAATTCCCCTGCGCAATGACGCGGCTTTGCCGACCGGCTCTTGTGCCAAGTGCACAGGCGAGGGCGGTGGCAACTGCAAAGCGGCGAAGGGGTTGGATAAATGACTGATCTAAAAGAAAAAGACGAGGTCACCGGCGTCGAGACCACTGGCCATGAATGGGACGGGATCAGAGAGCTGAACAACCCTTTGCCGCGCTGGTGGCTCTGGACGTTTTACGCCTGCATCGTGTGGGGGATTGGCTATGTGATCGCCTTTCCGGCCTGGCCGCTGGTCACAGGGGCCACTCAAGGTGTGCTGGGCTGGTCGACACGGGCCAATGTGGCGGTCGCCATCGAAGAACATGAGGCAAAGAACGCGCCTCTTGTGACGGCCCTACTGAGCGCGGATCTGGCCACTCTTTCCGAAAATACCGACCTGAACCGCTATGCGATTGGCCGGGGTGCGGCCGTGTTTCGGGCGCAGTGCTCGCAATGCCACGGGGCAGGTGCCGCAGGGGCCAAGGGCTATCCCAACCTGTTGGACGACGATTGGCTATGGGGTGGGGCGATTGACGAGATTGCCTACACCGTCAATCACGGCATTCGCAACGAGACCGACGACGATGCCCGGTTCTCGATGATGCCTGCCTTTGGCGAACTCCTTGAAAAACCAGAGATCACGGCGGTTGTGGAATATGTCACGTCGTTGACCAATCCGGAACATGACGCGGATCTGGCGGCCACGGGCAGCGAACTCTATGCCGAAAACTGTTCGTCTTGTCATGGCGAAGAGGCCAAAGGTGACCGCGATTTAGGGGCGCCCAACCTATCTGACGCGATCTGGCTTTACGGCGGCGACCGCGAGGCGCTGACCGAGACGGTCACCTATGCGCGCTATGGCATCATGCCAGCTTGGGGCCAACGGCTCAAAGAGGTCGATGTGCGCGCTGTTTCTGCCTACGTTCACGCTCTCGGAGGAGGAGAGTAAGGCAGAATCGGCCACCAACCCCTGGTGGCCTGCCCGGAGCGGCCCTGTTCGCAAAACGCCGCCGCTTCGGGCTCTATTTTTTCAGCGTCTTGATCCAGATCAACGATACGCGGTGTGCCACGCGATAGCGTGACCGTGCGAACAGGAAAATATATCATGACTTCTCAAGAACCACCTCAGCTTTACGCTGCGCGTGTCCCTATCTTTCCACGTCGGGTTTCGGGCAAATTCCGCAACCTGAAATGGTGGATCATGGGGGTCACGCTGGCGATCTACTATCTCACCCCATGGATCCGTTGGGACCGGGGGCCAAACCTGCCCGATCAGGCGGTTCTGGTCGATCTGGCAAGCCGTCGATTCTATTTCTTCTGGATCGAGATCTGGCCGCATGAATTCTACTTTGTGGCGGGTCTGTTGATCATGGCCGGACTGGGGTTGTTTCTATTCACCTCGGCGCTGGGCCGGGTCTGGTGCGGCTATACCTGCCCACAGACCGTCTGGACCGACCTCTTTATCCTTGTGGAACGCTGGATCGAAGGCGACCGCAACGCGCGGGTCAAATTGCACAAGGGCAAATGGGACGCGCGCAAATGGCGGCTGCGTCTGATCAAATGGACCGTTTGGCTGACGATTGCGGTGGCAACGGGTGGCGCATGGGTCTTTTATTTTACAGATGCTCCGACGTTGTTCACGAACCTCGTCACCTTTACGGCGCATCCTGCGGCCTACATCACCATTGCCGTGCTGACCGCGACCACCTTTGTCTTTGGCGGGTTTATGCGCGAGCAGGTCTGCATTTACATGTGCCCATGGCCCCGCATCCAATCCGCGATGATGGACCCGGACACGCTGACCGTCGGCTATCGTGACTGGCGCGGCGAGCCGCGTGGCAAAAAGCACGAGGGCACCACAGGCGACTGCATCGACTGTATGGCTTGCGTTAACGTTTGTCCCATGGGCATCGACATTCGCGACGGGCAGCAGATGGAATGTATTGCTTGCGCCCTGTGCATCGATGCCTGCGACGACGTCATGGACAAGATCGGCGCGCCGCGCGGGTTGATCGACTATCTGGCGCTGGCCGATGAACCGGCAGAGCGCGCCGGGGCCAAGCCCAAACCGATTTGGAAACACGTGCTGCGTCCGCGCACCATCCTTTATACTGCGCTTTGGACGCTGGTTGGTGTCGGTTTGATCTACGCGCTCTTTATCCGCAGCGATATCGAGATGACCGTTTCGCCGGTGCGCAACCCGACGTTTGTGACCCTTAGCAACGGCAATATCCGCAATATCTACGACGTCCGTCTGCGCAACAAACTGGGCGAAGACCGCTCTTTCCATCTGTCACTGACAACGGAAGGCATCCTGCGAATAGAGTTGGAGGGCAACACCGAGGACCGTGACGTTCTGGTGCCCGCCGACACCACTCTGTTGCAGCGGGTCTATATCACCGCGCGCCCCCAAGACCCCGCCGCATCCCAGGCCGCTACAGAGTTTCGGCTATGGGTTGAGGACAATACCAGTGGCGAACGCGCCTCTGTCGCGACAACATTCAACGGAAAGGCAGCAAAATGACCCGTGAAATCAAAGGATGGCATGTCTTGACAGGGTTTGTTCTGGCGTTTGGTGTGATAATCTCGGTGAACCTGACATTGACCTATAATGCGGTGCACAGCTTTCCGGGACTTGAGGTCAAGAACTCTTATGTGGCCTCGCAAAGGTTCGATGCGGACCGTGATGCGCAACTGGCGCTGGGCTGGGACGTCAAAGCATGGTCGAAGGACGATCATCTGATGCTCAGCTTTGCCCACAACGGCGACCCGGTGCAGCCTGTGATCGAAGAGGCGACGTTTGGCCGGGCCACAAGTGTCGTGGCAGATCAGACGCCAGAGTTCACCTTTAACGGCACGGCTTTTGTTGCGCCGATTGACGTGGCTCATGGTGCGGGCAATTGGAACCTGCGACTCAAGGCGCGCTCTGACGATGGCACCTTGTTTCAACAACGCATCATTGTGAGGGTTGCGAAATGAGCAGCATGTCGGCCTGCCCTGCCTGCATTGCGGGGCCCAAGGCGGATGACGTCGAGGCTTACTCTCATAAACCCAACGTTCATCTGTCCGTGCCCACAATCCACTGCGCGGCGTGCATTGGTACGGTCGAACGCGCGCTGATGGCGATGCCAGAGGTCAGCTATGCCCGCGTGAACCTGTCGCTGAAACGTGTCGCCATCGAGGCGCACGGCGGAACGGTGGATGCCTTGGTCAAGACGTTGGACGCAGCCGGATTCGAGGCGCATCCGCTGGATGCCACTGTGCTGGGGGACGTCGAGAACAAGGAAGAGCGGTCCTTGCTCATCCGCCTGTCCGTCGCCGGGTTTGCCATGATGAATGTCATGCTTTTGTCCGTTGCGATCTGGTCTGGGGCGGACGGTGCGACGCGGGAATTGTTTCACCTGATCTCTGCGGCGATCTCTTTGCCTGCGGTCCTTTATGCAGGCCAGCCGTTCTTTCGCAGCGCCCAGCGGGCCTTGGTCCGTGGCACGATGAACATGGATGTGCCGATCTCTCTGGCGATTCTGCTGGCCTCTGCGATGTCCTTGTACGAGACCCTGAATGGTGGCCGACACGCCTATTTTGATGCCGCGCTGTCGCTGACGTTTTTCCTGCTGGTCGGGCGCTATCTGGACCAACGCACCCGAAGTGCGGCGCGCTCTGCGGCCAAAGAGCTGTCCGCGCTTGAGGTGCGGACTGCGCAAAAACTGGTAAACGGCAAGGTGGTCGAGACTTCTGTGGATGACCTTGTGATCGGGGATCTGATGCTGATCCCGACGGGCGTCCGGGTGCCTGTGGATGGCCAATTGATGACCGCGCGGGCCAGAACCGACCGATCCTTTCTCACCGGAGAGACGGCCTCTGTCGAACTGGCGCAAGGGGCGCAGGTTCAGGCGGGCGAGATCAATCTTGGCGCGCCGTTCCAGATTACAGCCACAGCCGTGGGCGAGGATACCACCCTGCGTCGCCTGTCGACATTGGTGGAAACCGCCGAGACCAGCCGCAACCGTTATACCAACCTCGCGGATCGTGCCGCGCGGATCTATGCGCCTGCTGTGCATTTGCTTGCTTTTGTGGCCTTTGCCGTCTGGTACTGGATCAGTGGCGATCTGCGTCTGTCGATCAATATTGCGGTCGCGGTGCTGATTATCACCTGCCCCTGTGCGCTTGGACTTGCGGTGCCCGCAGTGGCTACCGCGGCGATTGGCAAGCTTTATGCAAAGGGCTTTCTGGTCAAAAATGGAACCGCGCTTGAACGGATTGCCGAGGTGGATCGTGTCGTCTTTGACAAAACCGGCACTTTAACTCTGCCAAAAACCTCTGTGTCGCTCAATAAGTTGTCCGCCCATGAAACCCCCTATGTCCTTGCCTTGGCGCAGGCATCAAGCCACCCTCTGTCGCGGGCAATTGCGCGGGCTTTGCGCGATGTCACCCCGGTTGAATTGCAAAACGTGCAGGAAATACCGGGGGCTGGCGTGCAGGGCTAGTTCGACGGCAGTGTTGTGCGGTTAGGGCGCGGGTCGTTTATCGGGGCGGATTTCACCGGAACAGGTTTTCGCTTTGGCGATGATGTTGCGCGCGAGATTCCCATGGTCGAAACCATCCGTCCCGGCGTGGAAATTGCGTTGGAGGGCCTGTCCGAGCAAGGGCTTGGCGTCATGATTCTAAGTGGTGATCGCGATGCCGCGGTCGCGCCTCTGGCAAATCGGTTGGGGATCACCATGGCCCTTCCCGGTGTCACGGCAGAAGAAAAACATGCCGCAATGCAACAGATGGAAAAGGACGGGCATCATGTGCTGATGGTCGGGGACGGGCTGAACGATACCGCCTCTCTGGCGGCGGCCCATGCCTCTATCGCGCCCTCGTCGGCGCTGGATGCCTCTCGCAATGCGGCCGATATCATTTGCCTGCGCGAAAGTTTCGAGGACCTGCCGCTTGTGTTGAAAGTGGCACGCGCCGCGACGCGGTTGTCAAAGCAAAACTTTGCCATTGCTGCCTGTTATAACCTGATTGCCGTCCCTGTCGCCTTGCTGGGCTTTGCAACGCCGCTGATCGCGGCCATTGCAATGTCAGCCTCGTCCATTACGGTACTGTTGAACGCGTTGCGCGTAGGGAGAGTGTCATGAATGTTCTGGTCGTCCTGATCCCGATCTCGCTGATCCTTGGCGGTGTGGGCCTGATCGCCTTTCTCTGGACCGTAAAGTCCGGCCAATACGACGACGCCGAAGGCAGTGCCGCGCGCATTCTGCTGGATGACGAGACCTGAACCGAGGTCAGGTGTTCGGCGGCAGGCTTTGCTTTGTTGGGACACCGGCCCGTGGCGATGTGCCAGAGTCAAAGCGCAGGCGAGAGCGCAAAACCGGGCTACGGATCGAGGTGCCTCCAAAGGCTTCGCGTATGACGATGTAAAGGCCGCTGGCTACAATGATGCCAGTGCCGACCCAGGTCAGCGTGTCTGGCGTCTCCTGAAAGAAAAAACTGCCAAGAACCGCAGCCCAGATAATCTGCGAATACTGCATCGGTGCGATTATCGCCGCGTCGCCAGATTTATACGCGGCGATCAGGCAAAGCCCGGCAACAAAGGCGAAACTGGCCATGACGCCGACCAGACCCAGATGTTCGACCGGCATCGGGCGATAGATGAAGGGCAATAGGGCAGCCATCAGCACAAAGTTTGCCATCATCGGATAGAGCAACAGAACCGCACTGCGTTCTTCCCTTCCAATCTTGCGCACAATGATCGACGCGAGCGAGCCAAAGATCGCGGCCGCCAATGCGCCAAGGTGGCCAAGGGTCAGAACCGTTGTGCCGGGGCGCAGGACGACAATCACCCCGATCAGGCCAACGCCGACTGCGAACCAGCGGTTTAGTCCCACTTTTTCGCCAAGGATCGGGATTGACAGGACCGTTATCAAAAGAGGCGAGGCAAAGAGGATTGCATAGACTTCTGCTAATGGCAGGACGGAAAACGCATAAAAGGCTGCCGATCCGGTGATGATCACAGAAATTGTGCGTAGGGTGGTCCACCATGGATGGACCGGCAGCAAAGTGCCCGAGGTGCTGTCCCGCATCAGCATCAGGATGACCAGTGGAAAGGACAACAGGACGCTGAAAAAAACGATCTGGAAGGTGTCGTAGGACACGCCCAGAAATTTCACCACCACGTCGTGCATTGCGTAAAGCGCAAAGGCCAACAAGGCCAGCGCCGCGCCACGGATATTCGATTTCGCGTCTGTGGTGCTCATGGCGGGCTCTCGGTGGTCTTGTATTTCAGGGCGCGGTGTCTCGGCGGTGCCAAAGTGATTGGGGCACCGCCAAGATATTTGCCGTGTTACAGGCTGGCGTCCAAAGCTGCCAAGATGGCGTCGGCCACGCATCCCGCAAGCCAAATGCCCTGATTCCAA
>ERZ887830.614-NODE-614-length-22224-cov-6.499481_pt1 | contig 22224 bp, 22 predicted proteins | sample MGYA00521101_ERZ887830 | MGnify/ENA primary metagenome ERZ887830 (study PRJEB32303, sample SAMEA104408592) | aquatic metagenome | biome: Marine water; feature: Pelagic; material: water | place: Baltic Sea | collected 2014-06-05T16:38:00 | depth 1,762 m ... | reverse complement strand
ACCTCGCCCCATTCGGTAAAGCGCGGCTTGGCGATGGTGGCCAGACGCACTTTGGAGCCTTGGGCGAGAATCTCGAAATCTTGCGGCTCAAGCAGCGCAAGATCGCAGGTTTTCAGAAACGCCTCCGGGAACTGCGGGTGTTCAGCCTCTGACACCGACGCACCATTGCGCAGCACATGCACCGCCCTGAGCGTCTGAAGTTCCTCGAACAAAACGATATCGGCGCGTTTACCCGGTCCGATTAAGCCGATGTCGCGCCGATCCAGCCGGATCGCGGCGTTCAGCGTGGCGGCCTGAAGCGCGCGCATCGGATCAAGCCCATGACCGATCATCAGCCGCGTCATTTGATCGACGCCGCCCGTCGCCAGCAGATCATCAGGAAACACATCGTCCGAGCAAAACGTCACCGTCGCCGGCATCTGCGGCAGGCTTTGCAAGACCTGCGCAAACTCGGCCAGCAGATAGGGATGCGAGCCGCGCAACTCTATCGTCAGCCCTGCGCGCAGCTTTTCCAGCAGGTCCTGCGCAGAGGTGATCTCGTGGTCCGAGGTGATCCCGGCGGCAGCGTAGGCCTGCAAGTGCGGCCCGCTCAGACTGCGCGCGTGACCGCAGACCCGCTTGGCAGAGCGCAAGCCCGCGTCCAGAATCCCCCGCATCCGGGGATCGCGGGACACAACCGCGCTCATATCCATGACCTCGGCGAGGCCCATAATGCCGTCGCGTTGCATCAAGGCGTCGATCACATCCGCGTCGAAATCCGCGCCTGTGGTTTCGTATCCCGGCGCCGAAGGCACGCAAGACGGCGCAAGCGGCAGAATGCGCAGCGACGAACGCGTGGCGCAGTCAAGCGCATAGTCCACACCCGCCACCCCGGCCACATTGCCAAACTCATGCGGATCCCAGACCACCGTGGTGACTCCACGCCGCAGCACAGCACTGGCATAGGTTTCGGGCGTGACCATCGAGCTTTCCACATGCATATGGCTGTCGATCAGCCCCGGCGTGGCAATCAGGCCCGTAGCGTCCAGCGTTTCGGTCGCATCACTGCGTGCGCCGGGCGAATGAACCGAGGCGATCAGCGCACCGATCAGACCGATATCCGCCGCACGGAATTCACCGGTGACCACATCCGCGACCTCAGCGCCACAAATCAGCAGATCAAAAGGCGCATCGCCGCGCGCGGCGGCAACGGCGCGGTCGCGCAGGGACGGGTTGTTCAGGTCTTGGGGTTCATTCATATGTCTAACGCCGAGAGACAAAGGGTTTTAACCGCCTCGCTGTGCAGGTCAGTGATGATCATTCCGTTAGCCTTGCTTGGGTCGCGCTGGTCCACAATCGTGCGGCCGCGTGTGTGCTGACCCGCCAGTTCCACCTCGATCTGCGCCGGGGCCAGCGTGAACAGATCAGGACGCACCGAAACCGCCGCTGCCACCGGATCATAAAGCGCCATGGCCGGGCGGCCACGGGTCAGGGCAATGTCCAGATAGCCGCCCAGCAAGTCCCTCAGCAGGTGATGTTTGATCGGTGTCACGTCCGCCTCTGTGATCTCGACCCGGCGACAGGCATCCAGATCGACCATGGTCAGGGGCACGCCACGCGACAGGACAATCGCCAGCGCCTCTGGGTCGGCATAGGCGTTGAACTCTGCCGAGGCGGTTTGGTTGCCGCGCGTGATGCCGCCGCCCATCCACGTCAGCCTTGCGATTTTAGGGGTCAGATCGGGGCGGGCCAGTAAAAGGATTGCGATATTCGTCAAGGGGCCGAGGGCGAGGATCTCTGCGTTGTCTTGCGACTCCAGCCAGTCCATCAAGGCGGGCAGAGCGAGCGGAAAATCCCCCTCGACCATGGGCAAGCGCGCGCCACGGCTGGGCATCCCGGTTTCGCCAAGCACATGCTGCGCAGTCTCGACCGTCCCGAGCACCGCGCGATCCGCCCCCGCATAAATTGGGATATCCCAGTTGAAATACGCCTGCGCGCTGGCGGCATTGCCGACAACATGCGGCAAGGGCGCGTTACCAAAGCTCAGCGACAGGCCGTCAACCTCGCGATGTTGCAGCACCAGCAGCACCGCAAAGAGGTCATCGACCCCCATATCCGTGTCGATCCAGAGCCCCATCAGCGAAACCGCGCCAGAGGCACCGCAGCATCGCGCGGCAGGTCAAAGGCGACTTTGGCCCCGATGGCATAGGTATCGCGCCCGATGGGCACATCCGCCTTGATCACGCCCAGATCGCTGGACAGCACATATTCGCGCCGCTCTCCGGCAAAAGAGGCCCCGCGCACTTCTCCCCTATGTGGCCCCTGCCCCAGCACAACGGCACCGGGACGCCATGCCAGACCACCACCGTTTTCATCGGGCAGGATCGTCTCGAACCCCATGAAATCGGCGGCAAAACCGGACACCGGTGTATTGTAGATCTCTTCAGGCGTGCCAAGTTGTTCGATCACCCCGTCGCGCATCAGCACGATACGGTCGGCCAGCGCCAGCGCCTCTGACTGATCATGCGTCACAAAGACCATGGTGATGCCGGTTTCCTTTTGCACCCGCTGCAACTCGCTGCGCATTTCCAGCCGCAGGCGCGCGTCGAGGTTGGACAGAGGCTCGTCCAGCAGCAGCACCTTGGGTTGCATCACCAGCGAGCGCGCCAGTGACACCCGTTGCTGTTGCCCGCCTGACAGATCCGGCACCATGCGCTTGGCGAAATCCGTAAGACCGACCGTGGCAAGGCCCGCCATCACCTTGGCCTCCAGATCCTTTTCACGCCGCAAGCGCAGGCCGAACGCGACGTTTTCAAAGACGCTCAGATGCGGGAAAAGCGCGTAGGATTGAAACACCAGCCCCACTTCCCGCCGACTGGGCGCGAGGCGGGTCACATCACGCCCATCGATGCTGATCTTGCCCGATTTGGGCGACAAAAGTCCCGCAATCGCGCGCATGGTCGTCGTCTTGCCACAGCCAGAGGGACCCAGCAGCGCGATCAATTCTCCCTTGCGAATACCAAGGTTCAGCCACTCGACCGCGACGCTTTTGCCATAGGCCAGCGTCAGATTTTCAAGCGAGACATAGTCAGACATAACGGGACAATCCGATAAAGCGTTCAGCCGCAAAGACAATTGCGATGGACATAAAGGCCAGCAGCGCCGACAGGGCCGCGACCGAGGGGTCATAGTTGATCTCCATATAGGCGATCATGTCGATGGGCAGCGTGCGGATACCGGGACCGGACAGGAACAGCGAGACCGGCACTTGGTTAAAGCTAGTCACAAAGCCAAGGATGAAGGCCGCAAGAATCCCACCGCGAATATTGGGCAGAACGACGCGACGAAACGCGCCGAAACGGGTGCAGCCCAGCAGCAGCGCCGCCTCTTCCATGTCGACGCGCAGGTTGTCCATGCTGGCCGAGACCACGCGCACGGCATAGGGCAGGATCAGCGCCGTGTGCGCCAGAAACAACGCGGGCGCGATGCCGATGCCCAGCGGGATCACGAAATACCGCAACAGGGCGAGGCCGACGATGATACCGGGCACGATGATGGGGGACGACACGATCAGCTTGACGAATTCCGCCCCCGGCACATTGTAGCGTGTCATGGCGTAGGCGGCGGGCACGCCGAGGATCAGCGCCACCAAGGTGCCAAAGATCGCCAGAAACATCGACACGCCGAAACTGGCGCGAAAGCTTTCGATTTCGAACACCTTGATGAACCACTTCAGGCTTAGCCCCTGCGGTGGAAAGGCCAGATTGTTGCCCGCCGACAGCGCCGCCGCGATGATGATCAGGAACGGCCCGATCAAGAAGGTGAGGGTGAGGCCGAGGATCAGCCATGTGCTCAGTCGGCTGTTCATCGGGTCTTCCTCGCCGTGGCGATACGTTTGAGCAGGATATTGGCCGAAAACGCCATCACGATCAGGATCATTGCAATCACGCTGGCCGCGACGAAATCATTGGCGACGGTAACACGTTGATAGAGCAGCGTTTCCAGCATCAAGACCTTGGAGCCACCCAGAATCGCAGGTGTGATATAGGCGGTCATCGACCCCGTGAACACAAGCGTGCCACCAATCACCAGCCCCTCGCGGGTCAGCGGCAGGATCACGCGCCAGAACACCTGAAACCAGTTCGCGCCCAAAATGCGCGCGGCAGAAACCGCATCACGGGGCATATTCTCCATCGCGGAGACCAGCGAGATGATCATCAGCGGCAGGAACAATTGCAGCAGACCGATAAAGACGGCGGTTTCGGTAAAGAGAATGCGAAATGGGGTGTCTGTGAGGCCGATGTTGACCAAAAACTGGTTCACGAACCCCGTGCGCCCCAAGATCACCAGCCACGCATAGGTGCGCGCGACGGGAGAGATCATCAGCGGCAGCATCACCAGACCGAACATCCGCCCGCGCGAGGTGGGCGGCAGGTTGACGATGGCGAACGCCGCTGCATAGCCGATGACCGCAGAGACCAGTGCCACCAACCCGGCTAGCTTCAGCGTGCGAAAGAACACCGTCTGATTGCGCGGGCTTTGGAAGAATTCCACATAGGCCCACGCAGACCAGCCGGTTTCCGTGCGAAACGCCTCTGACAAAAGGATGCCGACCGGCAAAAAGAAAAGCGCCGCGGCAAAGAGTGCCGCGGGCAGGACAAGGGCTACGCCAATTGCCCGGTTTTCAAACATTCCAGCGCGCCGAGGTTACTGGACGACTTTGCTGTTCCACTGCTCCAGCCAGCCTTCGCGCATGTCCAGAATAGTCGCAGGCGACAACAGATCCAGCGTGGCGACCGTATCGGCCCCATAGGTCAGGTTGGCGGCGATCTCGTCAGACACCTCGACCTCGGAATTTGCCGGGCTGTCGATCAACGCCTCTGCCAGCTTGGTCTGCACTTCGGTGGACAGCCAGAAGTCCATGAATTGCAACGCCAATTCCTCGTTTCCGTTGTTAGCCGTCATGACCATGACGTTCATGCCCCCGGTCTGACCCTCGACAGGTTCCGCCCATGCCATCGGCAGGCCATTGTCGCGGAAACTGCCCCAGGCAAATCGACCAATCGGGGCGGCCCAGATCTCTTCCTGCTGCATCAATTGCGCCAGTTGGGACGAGCGCACGTAGAACGTCACGATGTCATCGACCTTCTCGCCCACCGCCTCAATCGGCTTGGTCAGACTTGGGTCCGTGTCGCCCATCGCCTTGCCCAGCATATACAGCGCAGGTGGCCCCTGATTGGTCGTTACATCCGGCAGCGCCACGTTGCCCGCCAGTTCCGGCGACAAAAGATCGGCCCAGCTTGTGATCGTGACCTTGTCGCTGCGGTAGGCAATCGAGGTCGCATAAAACGTATACCCCACGCCCATATTGTCGCCCAGCGGATCCTTGGCGATGTCATACAGCTTGTCGTAATTGGTCAAGGCAGTCGTATCAATCGGCTGCAACAGCCCCTTGCGCGCCGCGCCCAGCGCGTCATGTGCCGACAGAACCGCCATATCGATCACAGGCGCGTCCTTATTGGCCTCGATCTTGGCCATCCGTTCTATCGAATTGCCAGTCTCGACCACAATGTCACAGCCGCAAATCGCCTCGAACGGGGTGTAAACCAGCTCTTTGAACGCATCCTGCGAAAAGCTGTAGACCGAAATTGTCAACGTCTTATCAGCAGCTTGCGCGCTGACCGTCATCGCCAATACGGCAGCGCCGGCCATCAGGGATCTCTTTAGCATTCTGTCGTCTCCGTGTTGGTTGTGTCATGGTTCAAAGCCGCCCTACCCATGGCGCAGCCTCTGTTTGATTGCCCTCTGGTCCAACAACGCGCAGTGGCCGTCAGACCCGGTTTCATACATATGTTAACTTAGCTTAGGAGCGGCCCTGCCAGAGTCAACCCGGCACTCCCCCATTCTGCACAGACGCCGCACAACTGCCTAAACAGCAAGCACACCGTTGCCAAATATCGCGCGAGAGTGATTATGGACCGCAGATCAAAGCGCAGGAGACACCATGACCGTCAGAGACGCCGCGCGTCATGTGATGCGCGCCCTTGGGATGACCACGGTGTTTGGCAATCCCGGCTCGACCGAACTGCCGTTTTTGCAGGGTTGGCCCGAGGATTTCGATTATGTGCTTGGCCTGCAAGAACTTAGCGTGGTCGCGATGGCAGACGGCTATGCGCAGGCCACGGGCAGCGCCGCGCTTGTCAACCTGCATTCCGCCGTCGGCGTCGGTCACGCGATGGGCAGTATCTACACCGCTTATCTCAATCAGACGCCTCTGGTCATCACTGCCGGACAACAAGCGCGCGAATTGCTGCCTTGGCGGCCGTTCCTAGGCTCACCTCAAGCGACGGAATTACCCAAACCCCATGTGAAATGGGCAATCGAACCTGCGCGCGCCGAAGATGTGCCTTTGGCGATCTTGCAAGCCTATACAATCGCGATGCAGGCCCCGCGTGGGCCGGTTATCGTCTCTATCCCCTCTGACGATTGGGACAGACCCGCCGCAGCCCCCATGATTTTGCCACAGCATTTTGATAACACGCCCCCGGATGCCGCCATCGCAGAAATCTGCGCGGCATTGGCCGATGCGCAAAACCCCGCGCTGATCCTCGGCCCCGGTGTCGCGCGGGACGGGGCACGGTTTCGCGTGATCACCTTGGCCGAACGCCTTGGGGCCACCGCCTATACCGCGCCCATGGCCAGCCGCTCTGTCTTTGACGAGACCCATGCCCTCTTTGGCGGCCACCTGCCCGCCGCGCCCAAGCCACTGTTTAATATACTGAAACCCCACGATCTTATCCTCGCAATCGGCGCCCCGGTTTTTGCCTTTCATGTGCCCGGCGACCTTGAGACCTTCGCACATCTCGCCCCGATCTATCAGATCGACGATAACCCGATGACCACCGCCAGCGCCCATGCGGCCATCAGCATGGTCTGCTCGCCCGGTCTGGCCATCGATGCGCTGCTGAACAAAGCGACGGCCAAGAGCCGTGCCCAAAAGCTGCGTCAAAGGCCTGTCGTCCAGCCATCTGTCGATCTCACCGCAGAGCAGGTTTTTACAGAGCTCGCGCCCGCCCTGAAACCCAACACCGCCCTCGTCGAAGAGGCTCCGTCGCACAAGGATGCCTTTCGCGCGCTGGTGCCCAACAACCTCGATACAGAATATTTCGCCATGTCCAGCGGTGGCTTGGGCTTCGCGCTGCCCGCCGCCGCAGGCATTGCGATATCCGGGCGTTTTGACCGTGTTATCGCCGTGATCGGGGATGGGTCCGCGATGTATTCCACCCAAGCCCTCTGGACAATTGCGCAGCGCGCATTGCCGGTCACCCTGATTATTCTGAACAACGGGGGGTATGGGGCCATGCGCTCTTTCAGTAGGATCCTGAACAGCGGGCCTGTGCCCGGCATAGACATCGACGGCCTTGATTTTTGCAGCATGGCGCAAAGTCACGGCGTTGCTGCGGCCTCTGCAAATACCATAGAGGCCTTTGGCAGCGCGCTGAGCCACGCTCAAAACAGCAACGGTCCGTTTCTGATCGAGGCTAGGGTCGACCATGCGGTCAAGGATCTGTACGACCTGAATTGAACGGGCCGGACCGCAAAAATACATCTTGGCTCACCTTCGTATTCGTCATCTAACGTATTGGGGTGAGTAAGGCCCTCAGCAGACTGCAGTCCTTGCCACTTGCGATCCCCTTCACATCACCCGCGCCTGCAGCCACAGGATAGAGGGATAGGCCGCAATCCAGGTCCAGAAAAAGCGGTTCAACCCAAAGAGAAAAGCATTCGCCAGATGGAAGATCGCCGCCAGAATTAGCGCCACGATCAACAACTTCTGGCCGAGCAGAGCCAAAGGAAAGGCGAGTTCAAACAGGATCACAGACCAGGACGCCACCCAAAGCACCCTTGGCAAGTCGGAAAGTCGGCGCAAATCCTTGCTAACCGGATAGGCGGAAAAGGCAAACACATCGCTTAAGGCCTGTCCGTTGCGCCAAGCCGGATTGGTCAGTTTGACTTTCCCCGAAATGAAGTAAGACAAAATCAATTGTCCGGCGAGATACCCCAACACCCGTTCCTGCCATAGCACCGTTGGCATTGCCTGCGCCAAAGACAGGCACCACAAAATCAACAGTCCCATTCTGTCGCTGCCCCCATTATAGGATCCCTGAAACCGCCACACGATAAGGGCACTCAGGCCAACCAGCCCTGCCAAGGCCAGCGCGCTGTTGATCCCCGACACAAGCATCAGGCAAAGCCCAGTTCTCAGCAAAAAGATCCATCTGTCACGCGTCGCACCGCAGAGGTGTTCCAGACTTTGTTGTAGAAAGGCCAGCGCCAAGAGAATTTCGGTGGCACGAAAAGCGTCTTCTAGGCTCAAGGAATTCTATCCCTTGGACGCGGGCGAGAAAGGTAAGTTACCTCCTGAACCAGATCATTGGACAGGCCGACCGTATCGCGATGGACGAAAACCAAACGAAATTGAAGCATCGGCGCTGCGTCCGAAGGAAGGTCCGCAGAAATCAGACGAAAGATTTCCCCAATATTGTGCGTGTCAGGCGCAAGGGTCAGCCGTTCGGCAAGGCTGACCATGTAAAGCCCGTCGTTGCGTGCTGGATTCCAGAACAGGCGCCAAAACATGGCATAAATCGATACTCTCTGCGGCTGCGGGCGATACTCTTGCCAGTTCAAACCAACGGTATCACCCCGTGCAAGACCGGCCCATTGGACGCGTGGAGACGCCTCTATGGTCTCGAAAAAACGCCACGAGGGGATCAAAGCAGGAAGCAAGAGCATCAAAAATTGCAACATGCGATGCACCCTGACACAGCACACTTACGGTCTGGTTAACGGCCGCACATCTCTAGCCCTTGATATGTGGTCGCAGCATTGCGTACCACGTAGCATTGCCACTTTTATTCAAATGAATCCCGTCACTGCTAAAGTCACGCCTAAGCCCGTTCCTATCTGATAAACCTTTGTTTATATCCACATATTTCAGGCGGCGGCTCTTGGCCATTTTTGAAAGGCCCGTGTTCAACGCATAGACTTTATTTAGCTTTTCACCACAAACATGCCCACTACAAGCAAGGGTAGATTGGATCACAACTTTGATCTTTTGCCCCTGAAGAATCGAGATGATTTGGTCGTAACGCTGCAAAATACGCTCGACAGGAACGCCGTTGTAAATGTCGTTGATCCCGAACATCACGAGAGCAGTTTTTGGACGCGTGGCAAGAATTCCTTCCATGCGGGCCAGAATCTTTAGCCCCGTATCACCCGAAATCCCCCGGTTCACGATGGTCACATCAGGAAACCGTGACGCCCAGCGCCCACCAGCAGTGATACTATCCCCCACCATCACCACATCCGCAGGACGGCCGGGCGCGGCGGGGGGCGCGGGTTTGGCAACTGGTTTAGGTTTTACGGCCGGTTGTGGCACCGGAACCGGCTTTGCGACACGAGTCTGGCCGGGTGTCGGATCAGAAATGGCGGGTTTTAACGGTGCGGCGGCGACCCTGACCACCAATGAGGCCGGGCGCAGTTTGGGGCGAAGAGAGGAAACGAGGGTATTCGCGGGGTTAACGTCGGGCTCTGGTGTCGTCACTTCACCCAGTTCCGGACGCAGCACGGGGCGAAAAAACACCGGGCCGCCTGCAAGGTCCGGCACGGATGAAAGAACCTCGTTTCCACCTGCCTCGGGCACCACGTCAATCGCGGCGTTTTCCGCTGACGGAGCGTCCACTGACTCAGTGTCATTTTCCGCCAAGGCATTGGATTCAATGCGCTCTATTTCTGGCGAGGTGGCAACCACGGGTTCGGGCAGTTCTGCCTCTGACGGCGGTGCAACGGCATCCGCCAATGGCCGCGCAACGGGGATCACTGCGACGTCCACCTCTGGGCTCTCATTTGCTCCCTCCTCCGGCAACTTGGATCCGGGGCGCCGCATGGGTCGGATGATCTCGCCGGAATACACCGACGGTTCTGGACGCGGTACCGGGCGTACCGTCCACGTTGTTGCGTCCAAAACCGATCCAATTACTGCGATCAGAATTCCCGCAAAAAGAGACCGCGCGCGCCACATGGGTCCACCAATATACAAGGGTCTGGTCAAACAAAATGCTCAAATCCAGCCCGAAAGAGTGTCGGCGTTTTTTGACCGACAATCAAATAAGATTCACCATGACCGCAGGTTGGTTAAGCATATGCTAACGATTAGGCCGGAGGTGGAAACACTTTGTGAGATCCGCGCTAACTGTACGGGCTTGGGCAAATCAGGATAGATGGGCTTCAGTCGCACCAGCCAACCTAAATCAGGCTGGACCCAATATGCGGATTGACGTATTAATCCGTGATGACGGAATCTGCACATACGATCCTGGCGCAATTGCCAACCCGCCTCAAGCAGGCGCGGCGAAAGCAGGGCCTGTCGCTGGAATCTGTTGCAAAGCTTTCCGGCGTGTCCCGATCCATGGTCAGCCAAATTGAACGCGGAGAATCCAGCCCGACGATTGCGACCCTGTGGAACCTGACCCGCGCGTTGCAGGTCGATTTCGCGGGTTTACTAGAAGTGCCAGACACAGCCCCTGCGATACAGGTTTTGCGCGATGACTCTGTGCCGAGCATTGAAAATCTCGGTCAGGGTTGTACTATTCGCATCCTGTCGGCGCCTGAAGCGGCCGGTCATCATGAGGTCTACGAATTGATTCTGGGCAAGACAGGGCGTCTGGACAGTCGCCCGCATCGGCGCGGCGCGCGGGAAATGGTGACGGTGATAGAGGGCGCTATCGAGGTCACCAGTGGCAGCGCAAAACAGATTTTGACGCAGGGGGATACCGCCCGTTATAGCGCCGATGTCCCCCATTCCATCGCAACGATCTCTGGTCCGGCGCGGGCCTTCCTGATCGTTCAAGAGGCCTGACACAGCGTCTGCATCCAACATCACGGAAATTTTTCAACCTGCCTGATTTCCTGTATTTCGGAATTTCCTCCGCTATGGTAGAAAAATATGACCCAAACCAAAGTGCAAAGGAAACGTCCTCATGAGCAAAGCCTTTCTGACCCATATTTCAGAGACGCTCGGGCAGATCGATCGGGACGGGATGACCAAGCACGAGCGATTGATCACATCCGCTCAGGGCGCAACGGTCGAGGTCGGCGACCAAAAAGTCATAAACCTGTGCGCAAACAACTATTTAGGCCTCGCCAACCATCCGGCCCTTATCGACGCGGCTAACACGGCGATGGACAGCCATGGCTTTGGCATGGCCTCTGTCCGCTTTATCTGCGGCACCCAAGATTTACACCGCACCCTTGAACAAAAGCTGGCCCGCTTTCTTGGACATGATGATTCTATCCTCTTCGCCGCTTGTTTCGACGCCAACGGCGGGCTTTTCGAACCCCTTTTGGGGCCAGAGGATGCAGTGATTTCGGACGCGCTGAACCACGCCTCGATCATCGACGGCATTCGCCTGTGCAAGGCCAAACGCTATCGCTACGCCAACTCTGACATGGCCGACCTTCAACGCCAGTTGCAACAGGCCCGAACGGATGGCGCACGCTTTATCTTGATTGCCACGGACGGTGTGTTCAGCATGGACGGCTTTCTGGCAAAACTGCCCGAAATCAAAGCCTTGGCAGAGAAGTACGACGCGATGGTCATGGTTGATGACTGCCACGCCACCGGATTCATGGGGCCAAAGGGCGCGGGCACACCGGCCCATGCGGGGGTACAGGTCGATATTCTGACCGGGACACTTGGCAAGGCTTTGGGCGGTGGGATTGGCGGCTACATCGCCGGGCCGCAGCCCGTGATCGACCTGCTGCGCCAGCGCGCGCGGCCCTATCTGTTTTCCAACTCGCTGCCGCCCGCCATCGTCGCCGCCGGGATAAAGGCGCTGGTGCTTGTGGAACAAGGCGATGACCTACGTGCGCAACTGTTTGAAAATACGCGGTATTGGCGGGCGGGACTGGAACGCCTTGGGTTCCGGCTCTTGCCCGGCGAACACCCCATCGTCCCTGTTATGCTGGGCGAGGCGGATCTGGCGCAGGATATGGCCGCGAACCTGTTCGAACAGGGCATCTATGTCAGCGGCTTTTTCTTTCCCGTCGTGCCACGCGGACAGGCCCGTATCCGCACGCAGATGAACGCCGCGCTGACCCGCGCCGATCTGGACCGGGCACTGGAGGCTTTCGAACATGCGGGAAAGACCTGCGGAGTGATCACATGAGCAATGAAATGAAGGCCTTGGCCAAGCTCTACCCGCGCGCAGGCCTTTGGGCGCATCACGCGCCCGTGCCGGAAATCGGCCCCGATGATGTTTTGATCAAGATCAACAAGACGGGCATTTGTGGCACCGACATTCATATCTGGAACTGGGATGACTGGGCCGCGCGCACGGTGCCTGTACCCCTGATCACAGGCCATGAATTCGCCGGAGAGATCGTTGAACTCGGCCGCGACGTCACCGATTTGCAGATTGGGCAAAGGTGCAGTGGCGAGGGCCACCTGATAGGCAAGACCTCTCGCCAATCGCGCGCGGGCAAGTTTCATCTGGACCCGGCCACGCGCGGCATTGGCGTCAATGAACAGGGCGCTTTTGCGCAATATCTGCGCCTGCCCGCCTTCAACGTGGTGCCCCTGCCCGATGAGATCAGCGACGATATCGGCGCGATCCTCGACCCATTGGGCAACGCGGTACATACCGCGCTCAGTTTTGATCTGGTGGGCGAGGATGTTCTGATCACCGGCGCAGGCCCGATTGGCATCATGGCCGCCGCTGTCGCGCGGCACGTGGGCGCGCGTCATGTGGTGATCACGGACATCAACCCCGCGCGGCTGGACCTTGCCGCAAAGGTCGCCGATGTGATCCCGGTGAATGTGGCACAAGAGGATCTGCAGGCCGTCATTCCGCGCCTGAAGATGAAGCAAGGCTTTGATGTTGGCCTCGAAATGTCGGGGAATCAGAGCGCCTTGGACCAGATGATCGCCGCCATGACCATGGGCGGGCGCATCGCCATGCTGGGCATTCCGCCGGGCAAATCGCCTGTGGATTGGTCCAGCATCGTGTTCAAGGCGATCACGATCAAGGGCGTCTATGGCCGCGAAATCTTTGAGACGTGGTACAAGATGATCGCCATGCTGCAAAACGGGCTGGATGTGTCCAAGGTCATCACCCACCGCTTTGGCGTCGATGAGTTTGAGGCGGGATTTGCCGCGATGCGCTCTGGCACCTCGGGCAAGGTGGTTCTGGACTGGAACTAAGCCCTTTCCCTTGTCCCTCTGCAATGGCACTCTGCCGCCATGTCAAAGAAGACCCTGAACAAATCCAATCTCAGCGCACTCGGCGCAGACCGTCTTGCGGATCTTTTGTTAGAGGTCAGTGCGGGCAGCGCCGAGATCAAGCGTCGTTTGCGGCTGGAACTAAGCCATGACCTTGGCCCCGCCGAATTGGGGCGAGATGTGCGCAAGCGGTTGGTGTCACTGCGCCGTTCGACCAGTTTCGTGGGCTGGCGCAGGCGCAAGGCGTTGATCAAGGATTTGCGCACCCAGGCAGATATGATCACCGACAAGATCGCGCCGGAGGACGCCACGCTGGCGTTTGATCTGCTGTGGCAGTTTCTGGAACTTGCCCCCTCGGTTTACGAGAGAACAGATGACAGTCGCGGCGAGGTGGGCGATGTGTTTCGCGAGGCTCTGGCGCAGCTTGGTGAGATGTCCGGGCAGGCTGTTTTGGACCCTTTGACCCTTGCGTCGCAGGTCTGGGGCGCTGTGCGGGACAATGGCTATGGCGAATTCGACGGAGTGATCGGTCTTGTCGCCCCTGCCCTCGGCGAGGCGGGCTTTGCCCATCTGAAAGGGCAGATCGACGCCTATGAGGCCGCCCCACCAGAGGCAGAGAAAGACCACGAAGCCTTGCGGTTCTTGCGCGATCTGCGCGGCGGCGGCAACTATCTTTCCAAGCAAAAATCGCGCCTTATCAAGCGCCTGCGCCAAGAGATTGCAGAGGCAGAAGGGGACACCAGCGCCTATATCGCGCAGTATTCGGCGCAGGACCTTGAACGCCCCGACATTGCCGCCGAGGTGGCGCAACTGTATCTGGCAGAGGGCAAGGCAACAGAGGCTCTGGCCCTTTTGCAAGGGGTGCAACAGGACAGCCGCGACTATGGCCGCGACGCGTGGGACGCGGCCTATATCGCCTGCCTTCTGGCTTTGGACCGAGTGCAAGAGGCGCAAACCCATCGCTGGGCGCGGTTTTGCGAGACCCTGAACGGCGATTATTTGCGGGCGTTTCTGAAACTCCTGCCCGATTTCGAGGATATCGAGGCCGAAGACCGCGCCCGCAACCACGCGCTTGCCCTTGCCGATTTGCCCACCGCGCTTGGCTTTTTCCTCGACTGGCCCGATCTGGCCAGTGCGGCCAAGCTGATCCAGTCGCGCCAACAAGAGTTGAACGGCGATCTTTACCAGATCTTCACCCCCGCCGCAGAGGCTTTGCGCGACCGTCACCCGCTTGCCGCTGTTCTGCTATGGCGCGCGATGATCGACTATGCTTTGGCAAAGGCCCGCACCTCTCGCTATGGTCACGCTGCCGATCACCTGCGCGATTGTCAGACGGCAGATGTCGAGATCGCAGACTACGGGCAATTTGGCAGCCACGAGGCCTATCTGGCGCATCTTCGCACCCGACACGACCGCAAAGCCTCGTTCTGGGCGAAGGTTCACTTGGACTGACGTCTAAAATTTGAGCGATGCGCTAAAAAACAATCGGCTTTGTCCCAAACTCGCCAAAACACACCCCGCGCCCCATTGCACCCTGCCGGGATTTTCGCGTTAATCCTGGTCTGTTAACGCGGCACCGTGCCTGTTGGACGCCGCAGGGAAGAGGAGAGACATGATGACGATTTCCAAGACTAGCCTTGTGGCCACGACTGCGATGCTTTTGTCTGCGACCGCCGTTCTGGCCGAGGGCGAGCTTAACGCGCTCGTCTGGTGTGATCACACCGACCCGGCTTTGCTGGAGCCCTTTGAAAAAGCCTTTGATGTGAAGGTCAACGTCAAGGAATACGAGGGCACCGCCGCAGGCCTTGCGATCCTCGATCAATCGCGCCCCGGCGACTGGGATGTGATGGTGATCGATGGCGTCGATGTGGGTCGCGCTGTTGATCAGGGCTTGCTGGCTGCGCTACCTGCCGATGAACTGGCAACAGCTGACTTTTTCCCCGATCTGGTGATGGCAGAGAACAACACCCGCGACGGGATCACCTATGCGGTGACTGAGAAATTTGGTTACAACACAATCGCCTACAACAAGACCAAGGTCGATCCCGCCGATATGGAGGATATGAGCAGCCTGTGGTCGGGCAAATATGACGGGCGCATCGCGATCTATGATTACTACCTGCCCCTGCTGGGTCTGATCGGTCTGGAACAAGGCGTGGCGACCGCTGATCTCGATGCAACGGCACTAGAGGCGCTGCGCGCGCGGGCTTATGGGCTCAAGGCCGCATCTTTGCAGGTCAGCGATGTGGTCGCCAGCCAAACCGCGCTTGCCACGGGCGAGGTCGACATTCTGATCGGCGGCGGCGAGTGGGTGACAGCCGTGCTCAGTGCGGAAAGCCCCGAGTTGGACTGGACCGTGCCGGCAGAGGGTGCGCTACGCTGGTCGCAATCTATCGCGGTGCTAGAGGATTCTGGCAATAAAGACATGGCCGTAGAGTTTGTGAAATACATCACCAGCCCCGAGGGTCAGGCGCGTCTTGCCACCTCGTCCTGCTATTGGGGGATGCCCGCCAACAGTCTTGCAGGCGGTGTTTTGACAGATGCGGAAAAAGCTGCACTGCGCTGGGATCAGCAGGGGGATTACATCGCCCGCACCCAGTTGTATCCTGTGCCCGACGCGGATCTTGATCTGTCCATGCAAGATCTTTGGACAGATATGTTGCAGCAATAACAAGTCGTTCCGGGTCTGACAACTGCGTCGGACCCGGACATTGACCAGACACCTGAAGGCCCCTGAATGAGCATCGAGACCACAGACAAACGCCGCGCCTTCGGGTTCGTGGCCCCGGCTCTGCTATGGACTTGCGCCTTTTTCATCCTGCCTTTTGCCGCGATGATCCTGCTTAGCCTCGCCCATCTAGAGGGGCGCACGGTCGTGCAAGGCTATGATTTTGGTAATTACATCAAGATCTTCACCGAACCTTCCCTGCTCAAAGGCATCCGCGTCTCGCTGGAAATCACACTGGTGGTCACGGTGATCTCTGTCGTGCTGGCATGGCCTTTGGCGTGGATCATCGCCACCCGCGTTCCGCCCCGGTATCAACGCCTTGCCATCATGCTGGCGGTATTGCCGTTCTGGACGTCTTATGTGGTACGCTCTTACGCTTGGGCGCTGGTTTTGGGGCAAAATGGTGTTTTGATGCAGGGGCTTATCGGGATTGGCATATTAGACGCGCCGATCCAGATCATGGCAACCCGCGCCGCCACTGTCATCGGGTTCGTGCATTTCTTTGTGATGCTGCTGACCCTGACGATCTATTCCAACCTGATCCAGCTATCGCCCAATTACGCCCGCGCCGCGGCAGATCTGGGGGCAAACGGCTGGAACACCTTTCGCCTTGTCATCCTGCCGCTGACGCTGCCCGGCATCATGACCGGGGCTTTCCTGACCTTTGTTTTGTGCATCGGCGACTACATCACCCCACAGATCCTCGGTGGCAATAACGAGTTGACCATGCCGCAACTGATCATGTTGCAACTGGGGCGGCGCGGCGATTTCCCCATGGCCTCGGCCCTGTCGGTGGTGCTGATGGCGCTGGTGACGGTCGCTTATGCGCTGAGCGCCCGCTGGCTCAAGATGGAGCGCGTCTGATGCGCGCGCTCTCTTGGATCTATATCGGCGCGATTTTCACGTTTATCTTTCTGCCCGTGGTGGTCTTGGTCCTGTTCTCGTTTCAGGACAGCCGCCTGCCCGTTCCGCCCTTCAACGGGCCGTCGCTGAAATGGTACACCCAAGTCCTCAACGACCGGGGGCTGATGGAGGCGCTGACCAATTCACTTCTGGTCGCGCTGGTCTCGGCAGCCGTCGCCCTGTTGCTTGGCTTTTTTGCCGCTCAAGGACTGGCGCGCATCCGCCTGCCCGGTTCTGTCCTGATGCGCGGTCTACTGATTGCGCCGATGACGGTTAGCTATCTGATCATTGCGCTTGGTTTGCTAAGCATGTTCAACGACTTGGGCTTTCGACCCTCACTCTGGACCACGGGCGTAGGCCATGTGGTCATCAACGTCCCGCTTTGTTTTGCGATCCTCTTTGCCTCGATGGGCGATCACCAGAAAAACGCCGAACGCGCCGCGCGCGATCTTGGCGCGGGCGAGGTGCAGGTGCTGTTCCTCGTCACAGCCCCCATGTTGAAACCCGCCCTGCTGGCGGCCTATTTCCTGTCAGTCACCTTTAGCTGGGACGAGTTTATTATCGCCTTTCTGCTCACCCGCTTTGACGTCACGTTACCGGTCGAGATCTGGTCCATGCTGCGATCCGGCCTGTCGCCCGCCACCAATGCCATCGGATCGCTGGTGTTTCTTGTGTCAATCGCAATCCTGTTCCTGCTGGAATTCACCGTTTTCAGAAAGCCGCGCGCATGACCGCCGATGTGACCCTTGAGGGCGTAAACCACCGTTTTGGCGATTTTGACGCCCTGCGCGACATCACCCTGTCCTTCGACGCCGGAGAGTTTGTTGTGCTGCTGGGCCCCTCGGGCTGTGGCAAATCCACCTTGCTGTTCATCCTCGGCGGGTTTCTGGAACCGCGCAGCGGGACCGTGAAAATCGGCGGGCAGGACATGGCGGGCGTTGCGCCAAAGGATCGTCCCACCACGACGATGTTTCAGGATTACGCCCTTTTTCCGCATATGTCCTTGCGCGACAACGTTGGCTTTGGCCTGCGGATGAAGCGTCAGAGCAAGGCAAAACGCAACGCCCGCGCTGACGAAATGCTGGATCTGGTCGGCCTGCTGGATAAAGCGCGCGCAAAGCCCCATGAATTGTCCGGCGGTCAACGCCAGCGCGTTGCTCTGGCCCGTGCTTTGGCGGTAGAGCCCGAAGTGCTGCTGCTGGACGAACCACTTGGCGCACTGGATCTGAACCTGCGCCGTCAGATGCAGGAAGAGTTGAAGGCGATCCAGCGCAAGGTCGGCACCACCTTTATCCACGTCACCCACGACCAAGAGGAAGCCATGGCCATCGCAGACCGCATCGTCGTGATGAACGCAGGCCAGATTGAGGATCAGGGACGCCCAGAGGACGTCTATCTGCGCCCCAAGACGCTGTTTTCCGCGAATTTCATGGGCGATATCAACCGGCTGCCAAACACTCTGGCCAAGGCATCTGGCACCACCGCAGCCTGTGTGCGCCCCGAAAACATTGGTCTGAGCGGAGAGATCGCGCTGGGAGACGCCACTCTGGAAAGCTCTGCATTTTTTGGCACCTATCATCGGTGTCATTTCCGCATTGCCGAAACGACCTATGTGGCGCATCTTCCCATTGGCGCCCTGCCAGAACCGGGCGCGACCGTGCCGCTCTTTGCGTCCAACCCCGTCCTGCTGGAGATGCCCGAATGACCCACGCCCGCCCCCAAGACTGGTATCGTGTTCGCAAGCTGTCAGACGGCGTCACATGGATCGACGAGCCCCATATCAAGGAATTCTATCGCTGTAACATTTGGCATGTGCGTGGGCGGGATCGTGATATGTTGGTTGATAGTGGCATGGGCGTACTGTCGTTGCGCGAATGGGTGCCTTTGGTCACCGAACGCGCGCTGGATGCGGTCGCCAGCCACACGCATTTCGACCACATCGGCACGCACCACGAATTTCCCTGCCGCCTCTGCCATTCGGCCGAGGCCGATCTGCTGGCCGCGCCGACACGCGAAAACACCTATGCCGATCAGTATGTGACGGACGAAATCTTTACCACCCTGCCACCAATCCCTTATGAATCCGCCACTTACGCGGTCAAATCCGCCCCCGCCACGCGGATCCTAGAGGATCACGATGTCATCGACCTTGGCGATCGCCATTTTGAGGTGATCCACACACCCGGCCACAGCCCCGGCGGGATTGCCCTGTTCGAGGCGGCGAGCGGCATGCTGATCTCTGGCGATATCGTCTATGACGGACCCTTGATCGAAAGCGATGATCCGATTGAGATGCAGCAATACGTCGACAGTATGAAACGCCTGCTGGATCTGCCCGTGCGCCTTGTCCATGGCGGGCATTTCCCGTCTTATTCCGGTGCGCGGCACCGCGAGATCATCACCGCATGGCTGCGGGAAAAAGGTGCCTGATTTGGAGAGCGAGATGACCGACCTCAACCAACCGCTTGGCGGCAATACCATGCCGCGCTTTGGCGGGCCTGCCACGATGATGCGCCTGCCTACGCAGGCCACAGCCGCCGGGCTGGACGCCTGTTTTATCGGGATTCCCATGGATATCGGCGCCTCCAACCGTCCCGGCACCCGGCTGGGTCCCCGACAGATCCGCGATGAAAGCCGGATGTTGCGGCCCTATAATATGGCCACCGGGGCCGCGCCTTTTGACAGTCTGCAAGTGGCCGATATTGGCGATGTGCCGATCAATACCTTTGATCTGAAGAAGTCGGTGAAGATCATCGAAAGTTTCTATAACGACGTCCTGACCCATGACGTGATCCCCCTGACGTTGGGCGGCGATCACACGCTGACATGGCCGATCCTCAAGGCGATCAAGGCGAAACATGGCCCTGTTGCGCTAATCCATGTGGATGCGCATTCCGACACCAACGAGGCGATGTTTGGCGAAGAGGTGGCGCATGGCTGTCCCTTCCGGCGCGCGTATGAAGACGGCTGCCTGCAAAACGACAAGGTGTTCCAGATCGGCCTGCGGGGCACCGGCTATGCCCCCGAGGATTTCGATTGGGGCCGCAGCAAAGGGTGGAGCGTCATTCCCTCCGAGGCCTGCTGGCACAAATCTCTGACGCCCCTGATGGACCAGATCCGCGCGCGGATTGGCGACACGCCCGTCTATCTGACCTTTGACATCGACAGCCTCGATCCCGCCTATGCGCCGGGCACAGGCACCGCGGAACTGGGCGGTCTGACCGTGCCACAGGGGATGGAAATCGTGCGTGGTTGTGCGGGGCTGAATCTGGTCGGCTGCGATCTGGTCGAGGTCTCTCCACCCTATGATCTGGCCGGGAATACTGCCGTTGCTGCCGCCGGACTGCTGTTCGAAATGCTCTGTGCGCTGCCCGGCGTGACCCGCGCGCGGCGCGAGGCGATCAGCGATATCGCGTTCTGATCAACCGCCTGCGCGCAATTGTGTCAAGGTGCGCCGTACCGTTTCGATGCGCGACGCATTCGGCGGATGGGTGCCAAGAAAGCGGTTTCCGGGGTCTTCGATGCGGGCAAAATACTGCGCCCCGACCATCGGATCATAGCCCGCACGAAACGCGATGACGGTGCCCAGCGCGTCGGCCTCCAGTTCGAAATCCTTGGAATAGGCGCGTGCGCCGACAGAGGCCCCGACCCGCTGGGCGCTCTCGATCGCCTGTGCGTTGCCGCCCCCCAGACTGGCCAGAACACCCGCCAACACCGCGCCGCGCACGGCACTGTCCCTTTGGCGCGGCAAATGGCCTGCGATATGATGCGCCGCCTCATGGCCCAGAATGAAGGCCAGTTCATCCTGATTGCGGGCCTCGGCCACAAGGGCGATGGTAAAAGCTATGATCGGCCGGCCGGCCTCGTCCACGGTTTGAAACGCATTGGGCGGCATCGCGACCCGGCTATCCACGACGATCTGATAATCGCAGGCAAGCCCCGGTGCCTCGGCGCGGCAAATACGTTCTGCCACAGGCTCTACCCGGTCCAGCACCGCGACAAAGTTATCTGCAGCCTCTCTGGCGCTTGACAACCCGCTTGCCGGTGAGATCTGTGGCGTGGGTTGTGGTGCAGGTTGCGTTGGGGCCAGAACGGTCGAACAGCCCGCAAGGCCGAGCCCAAGACAGATCATCAAAATGACGCGCATAGCAGAACGGCCCCCTGTATTTCTGCCCGCAGTTTAACAGAGGCCACGCGCAGGGCCAGTCGCATTTGCCTACGCTTTCGTGATCTGGACATTTGTGATCTGGGCCGTCGGGATCTGGAGATTATGACGATGCACGTCATCTCTGCTCTGGGCAAAGCCATCTGACCAGATTAGGCTAACACCATGTTTACCATAGAACACGAATTCGACGCGACCGTGATCACCCTGATGGATGAGGGCAGCGTGCATCTGCAAGAGGATGTCACCATCAACGCCTTTGAAGATTGCGTGACGCTGGAACAACTCGACACTCAGAGCGACAAGGTGATCAAGCTGACCCTCTCGATGTCGCAAATCCACGATCTCGCCGCGGCGCTGAACCTGCCCGAAGGCGTCTATCAACTGGCGCGCAAAAAGGTCTAGCGGAGCGGCCCCGGCCAAGCAGCAATGTCTTTCCCGGTTTTGAGGTCGGTATTTTGAGTATTTTTGCCAAGATGAAAGCGCGTTTGGGACGATGGTCTGTTTTTCCGGTTTGCCTTGGCTGGACGATCAGGTCATCACTATCCCCATTCAATAAGCGGAGATCGACGGATGTTGACATCTAGGGCATGGGTGCCGGGCTAATGCGAGGCTTTGGTCCAAATGATCGCAGGGCGCACGGCCGCTCAAACATCGGCGCAAATCATCGATCGTATCTACGCCTTGGCCGTGGAAAATCGCGAGATCCACGAGCGCGAATGTTTCAACCTTAATCCCGCAACCAATGTGATGAACCCGCGCGCCGAGGCCCTGCTGTCCAGCGGCATCGGCACACGGCCCTCGCTGGGCTATCCCGGTGACAAATACGAAATGGGGCTGGAGGCGATTGAAGAGATAGAGGTTATTGCCGCCGAGCTTTGCGCCGAGATTTTTCAGGCAGAATTTGCCGAGATCCGGGTCGCCTCTGGTGCGATGGCCAATCTATATGCCTTTATGGCGACCTGCAAACCGGGCGATACGATCATTGCGCCGCCCGGATCGGTGGGTGGGCATGTGACCCATCATCTTGAAGGATGCGCGGGTCTATACGGTCTGCGCACCCTGCCCGCCCCGGTGAATGCAGATGGGTATAGCGTGGATCTGGACGGGTTGCGCTGTAAGCGTGTGCTGATCACCCATCGGGTTGTGGCTTGACTGTGTTTGACTGGT
>ERZ887830.613-NODE-613-length-22285-cov-5.633558_pt1 | contig 22285 bp, 19 predicted proteins | sample MGYA00521101_ERZ887830 | MGnify/ENA primary metagenome ERZ887830 (study PRJEB32303, sample SAMEA104408592) | aquatic metagenome | biome: Marine water; feature: Pelagic; material: water | place: Baltic Sea | collected 2014-06-05T16:38:00 | depth 1,762 m ... | reverse complement strand
ACGCGTTCGCCGGCCAGCCATGGCAGGAAGAACGGATCGTCCAGTTCGAAATTGCCCAGATCGTCGTAGAATTGCTCAAGGCCCTCTTCGGCGTCGCGCTGGCGCGGGTCAAACCCTTCGGCCAGCCAGCCAAGGGCCGCGCCCGCGCTTTCCTGCGTGGCGATCAGAAGGGGGCGAAAGCCGATCGACGAGGTGATCGTGGCATAGGAATGCGGGATGCTGAGCACCCGACGGTCGAAAAAGCCTGCGACCCAACTGCTGGTGGACATACAGATATGCAGCGCGCCATTTCCCACAGCGCCAGAGCCGATGGCCGTGGCGCTGACATCGCCCCCCCCTGCAATCACGGGCGTGTCGCGGCGTAACCCCAACTGCCCCGCAGCCCCTGCCGTCAGACCGCCCACAACCGCGCCGCCATCCACGATGCGCGGCAGTTTTTCGACGGGAATGCCAACGGCTTTCGTCAGTTTCGCAGACCAACCCTCGCGCCCCGGACGGGTGTCCATCAACCATGTCAAATTGGCGCTGTCGGCCGTCGTGGTAAACGCGCCCGTGGCGCGGTGGATCAGCCAATCCTTGACATCCAGCAGATAGTCAGAACGGGCGTAGATCTCTGGTTCATTCTCTTTGACCCACAGCATCTTGCCGGTCGGGTCCATCCCGTTATGCGAGGGCGCGCCATTGGCGACGGGCAACCAGCGCAGCAGCTTGTCCAGCCCATAGCCAGAGATATTGGGCCAGCCGCCCAGCACCCGTTGCATCAGCGGGGCAGAGCGTTTGTCGAGCCAGACCAGGGCAGGGCGCAGGGGCGCGCCGCTCTTGTCCGCACAGATCAGCCCGCACATCTGGGCGCAAAACACCAGCGCGCCGCAGCGTTGGCTCAGATCCGGCACCTGCGGGGACAGGCGGGCGATGCCACGGGCCAGCGCGCTCCACCAATCCTCTGGCGCTTGCTCGGCACGGCTGGGGCCGGGCAGATGCAGGGGGTAGGGTTCTACCGTAGAGGCCAGCAGGGTGAAATCGGCGCCCACGACCCCGACCTTGACCCCGGAAGTGCCGAAATCGGCGGAAATGATGAGGGTGCCAGTGGTCATGTTGGGATCGGGCCTGTGTCGCGGATGCGCGGGTACATGTGACGCGGCGCGGCGGCAAAGGCAACCGGTCGGGTGGAAAGAACGCCGCCGCCCCTTGGAGCAGCGCGCATTTTCGACGGAAATTCGTTTCGGTTGCGCGGGTGTTTGTCTGTTTCGCGCCTGCTTCAACTTCGCTACACCCTCAGGCATCAACGGGCACGAAAAAAGGGAGCGCGCCGTGTCAGAGCCGCTGGATATCGTTTATACATGGGTTGATGACAGCTTTCCGGGCTATCTGGAAGAGTTGAACACATATGTCGCCGACAAGCGGGACACCAATCCCAATCGCACCCGTGATAATCTGGATATCATCCGCTATTCGCTGCGCTCTGTGGCCCAAAACCTGAGCGGCATCCGAAAGATCTTTTTCCTGACCTGCCGTCCGCAGATGCCCGACTGGCTGAATACGGATCATCCGCAAATCGAAGTGGTGCATCACGACCAGATCATGGATCCGGCGATCCTGCCGACCTATAATTCCTTTGCCATCGTCAGCCATCTGCACCTGATCCCCGGTCTGTCGCAGCGGTTCCTGTATTTCGAGGATGACATGCTGGCGATGTCGCCCCGTCTGACGGACTGCATGTTTGCGCCCGATGGTCGCCCGCTGGTGCATCTGGATCGCCGCTGGGTCGCTCCGTTGGACAAGCTGAACCCCGCGACCTCAAGCCCGTGGAACCTGTCGCTGGCCAATGGCGATGCGGCTTTGGCGCGCCGTTTCGGGCAAGGACCGCGCCGTCATATCATTCACGCGCCGCAATTGATGCAGATCGACGTGGCGCAGGCCATGTGCGCCGAGTATCCCGATCTGATCGCGGCCACGCGCGCCTCGCGGTTTCGCGGGGCGGATAATGTGGCCTGCGAATTTCTGTCTCAACATCTGGCGATTGAAACCGGGGCGGCGGTGCAGGCCAGCGACACGGCCAGCGCAAAGATGCAGGGCTATGTCTCGTTAGAAAATTTCGCGCCGTGGACATGGTTGCAATTGCAGCGGGTGATGCGCCGCCACCCCTTGTCTGTCACGTTGAACGACAGTTTCGAGGACCGGCCAAACCCACGCGTCGAGGCAATGGTGCGGGCGCGTCTGGACCACTGGTTTCCCGCAGCCTGCGCCTGTGAACGCCCCGCGACCACATAGCAGGCTGGCATTGGCGGGGGATTAGGCTACCTTTGCACTCGCTTTACGAGACAGGACGATCACACCCATGGACCAATCACCCGCTTCCCTTCCGCAGCCAGAGCGCAAGCTGGGGATCTCTGTGCAGGCGCGCCGTCACAATGACCTGCGCCGCGCCGCGATCCGGGCGCATCCCGAGTTGAAAGAGGTGGCGGGCTCTGATCCGCGCACGGTTCTGGCGCTGCCTGTAATCCTTGCGGCCCATTGGGGCATGGCCTGGGCGCTGTCGGACGCGCCGATCTGGATGATCTTTGTGGTGGCGTTTTTCTGGGGGCAGATGTGCATCCATGCGGCAGGCTCGCTGGTGCATGAGACCGCGCATAAGCTGATCTTTCGCAATCCGCGCCCGAAACTGGCCTTTGATCTGGGGCTGGAATGGATTTTGGGCAGCTATGGCAAGCAACTGACCTATCAGCACGAGCATATCACCAGTCACCACCCCTATATCGGGGATTACGAGCGTGACTATGAACACGAAGACATCTGTGCCTTTCAAAGCCGGATGGAATTGCGCCATGATAACAAGCACATCCAGCGACTTTTGACGGGGCTGACCCTGTTCATTCACGCGCTGCCGCTGGGGTTTCTGATCGGGGATGAGGTGCTGCCACGGCTGAACAAATGGGTCTCGGGGCGGCCGCAGAAAGATCCGGCGCGCCATGTAGAGTCGTCCAAGCCGCCTGTCTGGCAGGTGCGTCTATTCATTGCCGTGTCGCTGCTGTCCAATGTGACTTTGCTGCTGGTGCTGGGCCCTTGGGCGCTGCTGTACCATCTGTGGGCGCTGTCGTTGTTTCTGGGCAAGCTGGGGATCTGGAACCTTGGCCAGTCGTTGAGCGAACATGAAGGGACGGATGATCTGGCCCCGTCACGCTCGACCTATAGTCTGATCAATCTGCCCCTGTTCAACACGGGCTATCACAACGAACATCACACATTCCCGAATGTGGCATGGACCCGCCTGCCGCTGCTGACGCGGACCGCCCCGGAGGTGTTCAATGTGCGCGCGGACAAAAGCTATTTCGGCTATTGGTGGGACCATATCCGGGGCGATTTCACCGCCTCGCGCAAATCGCCGCTGCATGAGCAAGACAATTCCGCCCGCTGCGCGGGCAGAGAAGCTTAGGGATTTGCAGCCTTTGCTCTTTGTTGCGGATGGCTTTGGCGAAAAAAAAGTGAGTATTTAGGCCAAGATGAAGCCCAAGCCCAAGCCCAAGCGGTAGCCCAAGCAGGGGTTATCTGGGCTCAAGGACGTTTTGGTACAGGGCCAGATAGTCGGGGCCAAGATTGGCGACATCGCTTTGGCGGGCTTTGAGTTTGGCCCAGTTGCGCAGGTCGGCCATGGCGATCGGGTCGTCGCTGAGGGCGATGATACGTTCAGCCAGCAGGTCGGCGTTTCCCGGTGGGACCAGCAATTGTTTGCCGGGGCCGGTAAGTACCAAGGCATATCCGGCGTTGGCGGCGGCGATGGGCAATGCGCCGGCGGACATGGCCTCTGCCAGCACAAGGCCATAGCTTTCGCCGTAGGGCGCGGGGGCAATGAAAAGGTCGGCTTTGGCCATAAGGGCACGCGCGCTGGCATCGTCGGGGCGGCCCACATAGGTCAGGCGCGGGCTTTGCGCGGCCTCGACCATGGGGCGCATTTCGCCATCGCCCGCGATGGTCAGGCGGGCCTGAGGCAGGGACTGAACGATGCGCGGCCAAGCCTTTAGCAGGATATCGACGCCTTTGCGCGCCTCGAGCCGCCCGAGGAACAGCAGGTTCAGGCCGTGGCCTTCGCGCCGCTGATCGCCCGCCTTGCGCCATGCAGAGAGGTCGACGGCGGGGGGCAGGATCTGTGGGGCAAAGCGCGGGACGAGGCGGGACAGCATCTCGAGGGGCGCGCGCGAGGGCAGTATGACGGCCTCGCTTTGCAGGATATAGGATTTGGCGGCGCGCCGGATGTAGCGGTCGATCAGGCTTGCGCCTTTGATGTCAGGTAGGGTGGCGTGCAGGGTGGTGACGGTGGGCAGGTGCAGCGCGCGCCACATCTGATGCACGAGGCGGGGGGTCCATGGGGTGTGCATATGGACAAGATCAGCGCCCCAGTCGGTTATCTCACGCGCAAGGGCGCGTACATGGGCGGGGCGGGCAAAGCTAAGCTCGAAGCCAGTGCCATGGGTGCCGAAGGCGCGCGATCTGCCCAGTTCGATCAGCGGGGGCTCACGGCGCGCGGCCACGCCGGGGGCGGGGGGCGCGACGATCAGGGTTTCGTGGCCCTGGGCCGTCAGCCAAGTGGTCAGGTCGCGCACATGGCGTTGCACGCCGCCGGGGCGATCCATCGCATAGGGGCAGAGTTGGACGATTTTCATAGTGGGTTTTTCATTGAGGTTCAGAGGCCAGCGGCAAGGCGGCCTCGATGATATCCAGCAGGGAATAGAGCGCCAGAAAGGCCACGCCGACGCCGATCCATGGCCCAAGCAGCGCGAAAAAGGCGATCAGGCCAGAGATCCCGGCAAGGATGGCGGCGGGATACTCCATCAGGCGCAAGGGGGCGGGTGTGCTTATGACTGGTGTTGGTGTGGCCAGTCGATCACGGATCACACGGGCCAGCAGGCGGCCCCACGCGGCGGCACAAGCCACGGTGGTCCAGAACAGCCCACTGTCGAGGGTGCGATCCGCGAGCAGTCCGATCGAGAGGTAAAGCAGGCCCCATTGGGTCATATCCACCAGAAAATCCGCATCCGCCCCGCGTTTGCTTGTCTGTCTGCCAAGACGGGCGAGGGTGCCGTCGACGCAGTCGAGCACCTGAAACAGCCAACCGCCGAGGGCCACGGCCCAGACGGCCAGCGTCAGGGGTAACAATGCAGCATAGAGGGGCAGGGACAGCGCAAGAGCAAAGCCGAGGCCGGTCACCTGCATCGGGGCGAGGCCCGCGCGCGCGCAGATCCATGTCAGCGGAACGCTGGGTGCGCGGGCGAACAGGGCGATGGCCCAGCTGCTGCGCATCTCGTCCCACAGGCGCGCGCCGCAGGCATCATCAGCAATCCGGGCCATGGTCATCGTCTTGCGCGGACCGTCTGTGGGCTGGTCTGGCGGTGCGTCTGCCCGTTCGTCTATCGGTGCGTTTCTCGGGGTGGTCATGGCGGCAATCCCTAGCTTGAAGCCAGCCCCCACCTATCATATCACCAGCCCGAGTCACGCACCCTTCAGTCGATTTTGGAGAATTCATGTCAGGTATCACAGCGGTTATTCTGGCGGCAGGGCTGGGCGTGCGGATGGGGCCTCGGGGTCAGTTGACGCCAAAGGGGCTTTTGACCCTTGGCGGCGCGCGCCTGACAGAGCAATCGGTAGCCTCGCTGCGCCACTGGGGGGCGGCGCGCATCGTACTGGTGACCGGGCATCTGGCAGAGCAATACGAGGCGGTCTTTGGCGACAGTGACGTCGAGTTGATCCACAACCCGATCTACGCCACGACCGGCAGCCTGCGCACGCTTGTCACGGCGCTGGAGCATGTAGAGGGGCCGATTGCCATTCTGGAAAGCGACTTGATCTATGCCCCGCAAGCCCTTGATCCGATTGACGGAACCCGGAACCGCTTTGTGGTGTCCGGGCCGACGGGCGCGGGGGACGAGGTCTATGTCTGGACAGATCCGGCGACAGACGGCGCACCGCATATGCGGCTGATTTCAAAGAACCGCGCGGCACAGGCCGACACGCCTTTTGGCGAAATGGTCGGGATTTCCGGGCTGACGGCAGAGGCCTTGCCCCTGATGCGAGAGGCCGCGCAGGCAGTTCTGGCGCGTGATCCGGCAGAGCATTACGAGGCGGGGCTTGTGGAATTGCTCAAGGCGATGCCGATGGAATGCATGTTGATCCCGGATCTGCCATGGGCCGAGGTGGATGACGAACAGATGCTGGCCCGCGCCGAGGCAGAGGTGGCCCCCAAGGTGGCCGCAGCGCGGCAGGCGCGGTTATAAGATGTGACCTTGGATGTGCTGATCTTCCGGCCTGTCCCCCCCCGCCACAGAGGAGCAGGCTTGGGGGCCGAGAGATTGTGGTCAAGAGATTTTGGTCAAGAGCGTTGGGTCAAGAGAGTCGGGTCATAACACCATGGACCTCAGCAGGCCCCGATATCGGCGAGGGTCACATAGCCCCAGGTTTCCAGCTCACGGGTCACACGCTCCGCCGCAGCAGCGGCGCGCGGAGTGTCAACACAGCCCTTGGCCGTCACGGTAACCCCGTCGCGGCTCAGATCGACGCTGGGTGCGGCCCCGGCCAGAAAGGTTTGTAAGGGCGTGATTTCGCGAAAGACCACAATCGTGTAGTCGGTCACGTCAAAGACGTCCTGCTGCTCTCGCATCACGGTCAGGGTCGTTTTGCCTATGGTCTTGCCCAAGAGATACAGCTGGGTCTCTGACAGGGACGAAATATCGGCAATCTCTGGATTGGCGATCGACAACTCGGAAAACGGCGTCCCAAGGGTCACCGTCACCGCCATCGAGACCCCGATCTCGATGACTGCGCTGGGGGTCGTGACGGTGTATCCGGCCTGCTGTGCGTCACTGGGTGAAGCGATGGAAAAGGTCAGGGCGGCACAAATGGCCCGCAAAGGAATCGATTTGAACATGGATTATCCTCTTGAAATGTCTTTTGGCGGGTCGTTTTGGGCCAAGATGACTTACGAACGCATATCTGATCCCAGTTTACCAGCCGTTTCGCCAGCCCAGTCAGTAAGCAGCGATTGCAGCATCGGCGTCATATCTTTCGCCAGACCAAGACCGCGCTGAGGGCAAGGATGGCGAGGCCAGAGCCGCTGGCCGCCAGCCAAGGGGCGAGGCCACCCAACTCTCCGACCGCCCAGAGGACTTTGATCGACACCACGGCGGCGTAGCCAAGCACGGCCAGCGCGATCAGTTTGGCGTATTGCGCCTGTCGCCCGGAATATCCCAGATGCGACAGGCAGACGGCAAGCAGGGCCAAGGCACCGGGCAGCATCCAGACGGTGCGCCGCCGCCACAGCGCCACCTGTGCACCGGTCGAGGTCACGGGATCCTGCACGCTGGCCAGTTGATACAATGGCGCTGTCGGCAGGTAAAAGCCGGGAACGCCGTAATGGATCAGCTCTTCGGGTGTCAGGTCAAGACTCAGGATCAGATCGTCGACCCCTTGGCTGGTGGCGCGGCCTGCGCCCGCGTCCCATTGTTCGACCCCCTCCAGATACCAGTCCTTTGGCCGCTCTGCCGGGCGCACATGGTCCACCGCATAGATATCGGTGAGCCGCGGCTCTCGCAGCCCGGTGAAGATCAGCACATCGCGCAGGGCCGGAGGATCGGCCCGCAAGACCTGCGCCCGGATCGCCATATCCGGGCTCATGAACCACGCATATTCATTGATCCAGACGGTGCGAAACCGCCCCGCATAGGCCCCAAGGCCCAGTTGCACCTGCGCGCTGACAGCGGCAGGTCGCCAGCGGGTTTCCAGCATATGATTAAGCGCGCCCATCATCAGTCCAAAGATCAGCACCGCACTCAGCATCCGGGCCGGGCCAGCCCCCGCAGCGGTAAGAATAACGGTTTCCAGCCGGATGCGCCGGGCGATCTCGGCCAGAAACACGCCAAAGAAACAGGCCATCGCCAGCATCCGCGCGACCATGTCGGCGCTGCGATAGGTCAGATAGGGCAAGAGGATCTGCCACAGGGGGGTACCCTCTGCTGTGGCTTTTTCGCGGATCCGGGGCAGGTACTGTGCCAGATCAATCGTCCAGGCAATCGCGATCAGGATAAACAGGATCAACGCCACCATACGCAGGTAATCGACCACCGCGCGGCGCGTGGCGATCCCGAAAAGTGCGGATTGCAGCGCATTGAGGCGGGTCATCCGCGCCCCCGTTCCGGGGCGATCATCGTCTCGCGCCGTTTGAGGATATAGATCAGCGGTACTGCCAAAAGGGCGAGGGCCATCGCGCCGCTTGTGCCCCAGAACGCCGCAACGCCGCCCGCTGTGGCATCACCCAACACCGTGCGCGCGGCGATATCCGCGCTCATCACCAGAATGACCGCGCCGGGCAGCGCCAGAAACCGCCCCCAGGCCTTGCCGGAAAACGCCGCCGCCGCCACCGCCAGAAGGGCGGCGAAGGGACACAGCAGGGCGCGCCCGATCATCTCGCCAAAGCGGCGGTTAAGCGGGGCTGCGTCGGGTTGCGCGGCGAACATCTGGCGCAGAACAGCCGTCCCGATCAGCACACGCTCGCTATCAGAGCGCGCCAGATCGACAGCCTTGATCAGCCCCTCAAGCTCGAAATCCAGCGAGAGGTTGTTCACGGTCATTCGCATCATCTGAAGCTGGCGGCGCAGGCTGCCATCGGTTTCGCCCAAGCCACTACTGGTTCCATCTCGGGCCTCATCTCTGGCCCCATTACTGGCCCCGCTATCGTCCAGATCCCTCGCCGGATCGATACTGCGCCCGGCATAATCGCGAAAGCTTTTGAGCACGACCACATAGGCCCCGTCCTCGCCCTCTTGCACGGTCCAGTCATCGGCCTGACTGACGCGCCAGCCATCGCCCCGGTCGGGTTCAAAGATCAACAGATTGCCCCGCACCGCCGTCTCTGTGTCGGGGGGCGTGGCGATGATCGTGCGGCCATCAATCTGGCGAATGGTGTTTTTGGGAGAAGGATCGGTGATCTCGGCGATGATGCGCTTTGATTCCAGATAATGCGTTGCGATGCGCTGGGTGTATTTGGCCGCTGGCGTCAGATAGCCCGCCACCACGATGCTGGCCACGAAACCGACCAGACCCAGCAGCAGGGCAAAGCGCGGGATGGCGGTCCAGGACACGCCAGCGGCGGCGCAGACGATCAGCTCGTTCTCTTCGCGCGCGCCGATAATGGCGAAATAGATCCCGATCAGCAGCGCCAGCGGCAGGGCAAAATCAATCACTTCGGGCGTTTTCAGGGACAGCAGCAACGCCAGATCCCAGACGCTGCCGCCATTGCGCACCACGGTTTCCATCAGCGTGGTAAAGCTTTCGGCCATGAAAATCGCCTCGATCAGCACCAGCAGACCCAGCACCGTGCGCAGGGTCCGCTTGCCCAGCAGGCGGCTCATCGGGTTGGCTCTCATCTTTGGGCCTTATGACGGGGGCTTTGCATTGTGGGCAGTTTGCGGCGAAGCGGGGCAAGGTTCAAACAGGTTTGCGCCATGCGTGCGCCCGGTCAGGCCAAGCCGGTGAAGGCGGCCAGCGCGATCAGCCCCGCCGCAGTGGCGATCCATGCGTCAGTGGTGTCCAGCAGGCCTCCCTGATGGGGCAGGACAACCGGGAAATCCTTGACTCCGCTAGCGCGTTTGAGGCGCGAGGCAGCGAGGTCTCCGGTCAGGGTCAGCGCGCCTGTGAACAAGGCGATGGCGGCGCTGGTCCAGATTGGGATATCGCCCAGAAGCGCCCCCAGTCCGGCGGCGGTAAGCATCAACATGGCCGCGCCGATCACCAGCCCCTCGATGGTCTTCTTGGGGCTGAGCAGCGGAAAGGCCAGCCTTTTACCAAACAGCTTGCCGCCCAAAAGCGCATAGCTGTCAAAGGTTTCCACAAGGATGAAGGCCAGCAACAGCCAGACCCCAACGCTGCCTTGCATCCCGGCGGCGGTAAAGACGATCAGCGGCAACAGCGGAAAGGCCAGAACGTCCAGTGCGATGGAATAGCGGGATTTCGGATGCAGAGAACCGAATTTCAAAACGCCAAGACACAGGATCACGCCCGCAAGTCCCAGCGCGCAGATCAGGGTCAGAGGCAGCAGCGCGGCCAAACCACTGAACGCCGCGATGCCCAGACCGACGACAAGCGGTGGCGGGGTCACGCCGCGCAGGGCGGTGACCTTGGTGACCTCGAACCCGACCCGGATCGCATGGGCCAGCAGCACCGCCGTAAGCACCCAACCGCCGATCCAGATTGATCCGGCCACAACGGTGACGATCAGGGTCTCGATGTGCAGAATCGGCCATGCCTCGCGGATGACGGGCGCAAGGCGGGGCTGGCGGGCGAGTATGAAGAACAGCGCATAACCCGCTGCAAGTAAAGCGAAACAAGTGATAGCAAGGGGGGCTGTGGTCAGGGTCATGGCTTAGCGGGTATGTTTGCGCACGATGGTGCCTTGCCAAAACCGCAGGGCCGGGGCGAGGATCGAGTGCAGGGCCAGCAATGCGCGCATCTGAGCGCCGGGGGCGACGGTAAAGCGCCCTTTGGCGGCGCGTTTGACGATCAGCTGCGCCACGTCCGCCGCGCTCCAGACGCCGCCGCTGGCCGTGATTTCCTTTGTGACGGCGGGTTTGCTGGCCTCTTCGGCGGCCAGCATGGGGGTCTGCGTGTCGGGCGGATAGGCCAGTGTCACGGATATGTCATGGGGTTTGAGTTCGACGCGCAACACCTCTGCCAGCCCGCGCAGGGCGAATTTCGAGGGCGCATAGGCGCTATAGCCATAGATGCCAAAGAACGCGGCACCAGACGAAACAAAGACCAGCTTGCCCCCCGGATTGCCATCCTGTGCGGCCATTGCAGGCGCAACCGCATGAGCGAAATAGAGCGCGCCCATGTAATTGGTCTGCATCTGCGCCTCATGGGCCTCGAGCGGCTGGGTCAGGAACGCGCCCGGTTCTGCAAGGCCTGCGTTGGCGATGGCCCAAGCGGGCGCGCCAAGCTGACTGATCGCGGTTTGCACGGCGGTTGTGATCTGCGCGCGGTCCCCCACATCGGCGGGAAAGGCGAGGATCATGGCGTCGGGAATCTCTGCCTTGAGCACACGAACTGCGTCCTGTAACCGTCCGGCATTGCGGGCAAAAAGCGCGATGGGGTGGCCGCGTTTGGCCAGCGCACGGGCCAGTTCCAACCCGATCCCGCTAGAGCCTCCGGTGATAAAGGCGGGGCCGCTCATAAAGCGCGGCTTTGCAAGAGGCCCCGACCCATCAGGGCTTACTTGTCGCCCGCAAAGGCAAGCAGGCGGTCATAGGCGATGCTGTCCTCAAACTGCACGGGTGGGTGTTTGAATAAAAAGGCGCTGGCGTCCTCAATGGCCCCTGTCATGCCTTTTTCGCGGGCAATGCGCGCACAGCGGATCGCAGAGATTGCCATGGCGGCGGCGTTGGGGCTGTCTTCGACCTCGAGGCGGACCTCCATCGAGGTGCGCGGACCACCCAGCAGGCGACCCTCTAGGCGGACATAGGCGACCTTGCGGTCATGCAGCCACGGCACATAGTCTGACGGGCCGATGCGGATGTCACCGTCGCCCAGACGGGTGTCCAGCGCCGCCTGCACGGCCTCGGTCTTTGACTCGCGTTTCATCGCGAGGCGGTCCATGTCCATCATGTTGAGAAAGTCGGTATTGCCACCAACGTTCAACTGATACGTGCGGTCCAGCTTGACGCCGCGCATGTCGGCCAGATGGGCCAATGTGCGGTGAACAACGGTGGCGCCGAACTGTGCCTTGAAGTCATCACCGATCAGCGGCAGGCCCGCGTCCTTGAATTTCTTGGCCCAGACCGGGTTGGAGGCAAGGAAAACGGGGATGCCGTTGACCACGGCGCAGCCCGCGCGCAGGGCGCAGTCGGCATAAAATTCAACCGCTTGTGGAGAGCCGACGGGCAGGAAGATGATCAGCACCTCGGCCTGTGCGGCCTTGAGCGCCTCGACCACTTCGTCAGCGGTCAGTGGGGTGACGTCAGAGGGCACAAAGCTAAGCTCTGGTGCCTGGTTTCGCATAAAGGACGACACACCATCCAGATCGGGGCCACGGTGGACGGTTGCGGGCTGGTCGTCCAGCTTGTCCCAGAACACCTCTGTGCAGTTTGGCGCGGCCATGACAGCCTCGCCGATGGGGCGGTTGACCTTGCGCGCATCCACATCAAACCCTGCGACGATCTGGATGTCCTCGGGGCGGTAACCACCCAGCGTGGGAAAGCTGACGCCGATGGCATCATCGCCCTTCACTTTGCAATACGAAATGGCCTGAACCAGCGAACTGGCGCAGTTGCCAACCCCGGCAATGGCGGTGCGAATGGGTGAGCCCATGAGTCCCTCGATCTGTGTCTATTTGTTTGGCCCGTGTCTGCCATGCGGGGGGGGTGGACACCAGCCCGTTATTGCCGGATTGCGCCCCCGTTGACGCGAAAAGTCTCGCTTATGGCGCGCCCTGTGGCCGGGTCTATGCCATGCAGCGACAAATCGGTGACCTTGGGGATCATTCCGCTCTCGTCCAGCGTCACATAGGCATAGACGACACGCACGGTTTTGCCGCCGATCTTGCCATAAAGGTCTGCCTTGCCAGGGCCTGTCTGGCGCAGCAGCATGGGCTTTTCCGGCAGCGGTTTCAGGGTCATGATGAATTCGCCGGGATTGTTTGTCTTGCGGGTGTTGAACCCATAGGCAAAGCGGCGCTCGATTGATTTGAGGGCCTTGCGCACGCCATCGGTATTGTAGCGACGCCAATAGACCTGCGCGGGACGTTTGGGGTCAAGATTGCCGGCCGCGTCAAACAGGGCGGTGTAGACCACCGTATTTGAATTGCTGGAGCGTTGCAGGTAAAACACCTGATTGGCCTCGCGCGGGATCGGCCAGTCCGGGCGCATCGCCGGAACCTTGGCGGCCTCGGTGACCTTTATGCTGGTCAGTTGGGCTGCCTCGACCGCAGGGGCGTTGAGGGCACACAAGCCAATCGACGCGGCCAGCACGGCCGCACGAAATCGGATACTCATTACGGTGGTCCTTTCGTTCAGGAAGTCGCCATCTGAACAGAAAGTGTACCATGCACAGCCGCCGCCACAACATCGACCGCACGAATGAGGTCCTGGTCGCGATGTTCCGCCGAAAAGAAGAACCGGATGCGTGGCTGATCCTTGGGCACGCCGACCTGAACGATGGGCGGCGCGTATATGCCGTGTTCCAGCAGGACGTGGCTGACCATCATGGTCTGCATCGGATCGTCAAAGAACAGGGGCACCACCGCCTCGCCAATCGCGTCACCGGGGTTTAGCCCTGCGGCTCTGGCGGTGTCGAGGAACAGCCGGGATTTGCGTTTCAGGCGGGCCACGCGTTCCTTGTCGCCGCGTAGCACCTCAAGGGCGGCCGTCGCCGTGGCCACGGTCGCAGGCGCAAGGCCGACCGAATAGACAAAACCGGGCAGGGTAAAGCGCAGCCATGCGATGATATCCGCCGAGGCGCAGATAAAGCCCCCGGAGGAGGCAAAGCTTTTGGACAGGGTGCCAACGCTGAGTTCGATCCGGCTGGGGTCGATCCCGAAATGTTCGGTGATGCCACGGCCATGATCGCCCAGAACGCCGTAGGAATGCGCCTCGTCGACCAAAAGCCATGCGTCATGGGCCTCTTTGATCTCTAGCAGGCGGGGCAGATCGGGGATGTCGCCATCCATCGAATACAGACCCTCAACCACCACCAGCACATGGCGATAATTCCCGCGCGCCTCTGCAAGCCGTTGTTCCAGATCGTCGAAATTGTTGTGATCAAAGGTCTGGCACTCGAACTTGCCCGATTTAGCACCAACCACGATAGAGTTATGGGCCAACTCGTCGATCAGCACCAGATCGCGCGGACCCAGCAGGTGATTGATCAGCGACACATTGGTGAGATAGCCGGAAATCATGGTCAGCACATCGCCGACGCCCAGGAATTCAGCCAGATTGCGTTCCAGCTCTCGGTGCGTGCTGCGCTCTCCGCCGACCAGACGCGAGGCACCCGCACCAGCCCCCATCGAATCGATGGCATCATGTGCGGCTTTCAACACCGCGGGATGTTTGGCGAGGCCAAGGTAGTCGTAATGCGCAAGGCTGAGATAACCGTCCGGAGAGGCTGCGTACTTTTTCTCAAGTGTATCGACGGGAACGAAATAGGGGTGACCTTTTTCGATAATCGCCTTGCCGGCCAATCGGAAACGGCGTTCAGCCACGGCCGCGAAACTTGGCCTCTCTGGCTTGGCGTCTAGACCCATTCTATCCCTCCATGACGGTCGCCCGCGTATCGTTTGGTTTGAACGCAAGTATTTGCGGTAAACCTTTTACTTTGTCCACACTCACAATAAGCACACCCCCTTTGACAAGCTAAAAAACAACAGTCCCCGAGTTTGAAATGTGCTGTAATGATTGGTGAAGGCGGGGACACTGGATTTCTGCGAGTTTGACCATGGTGCAATTAAGACGATTTTTGCGGGGCAGATCCTCTGAATCACAGGATCGCAGGCCTTGCAGCGTCGCGGCCTCGGTCGGGTAATATCGGTGGCGAAAGAGGATATTTTTCTGCGTCAAATGACAAATTGCATCCGATGCCTGATCGGCCATATCCCGCCGATGCTTTGGTCGCGTCTTTGTGGGCTGTGCGCGGGGTCTCTTTTGACGAACGTCCTGCGCCTGTCATCGGCGTGGCTTGTGGGGTCTTGGGGATGGGGCTAACCTTGCGAAAAATACCGTGGGAGAGAGACATATGACCAAGAAAACACCGCCGTTCCGGGCCGATCATGTGGGCAGCCTGTTGCGCCCGCAGGCGATCGTCGAGGCGCGCCGCGCGCATTTTCAGGACGATAATCTGACAAGCGCGCAGTTGCACGAGATCGAGGACGCGGCGATCCCGGATCTGATCAGGATGCAGGAAGAGGCCGGGCTGAATGTGGTGACGGATGGCGAGGCGCGCCGCTCTTTCTGGCATTATGACTTTATGGGGATGCTGGACGGGTTCGATCTGGTCGAACGCGACGAAGGCGTCGCCTTTGCCGGCGTTAAACTGCGCCCGATCTTTCCGACGATCACGGGCAAGCTAGGCTTTCCGACCGATCACCCGATGCTGGAACACTTTAAGTTCGTGGCGCAACATACAGGTGTGACGCCAAAAATCTCTATTCCGGGGCCAAGCTGCTGTCATTTTCGCACAGCCCCCGATGACATCGCGCCTGCCGCGTATAAAGACCCGGACGTGCTGTTTGCCGACATTGCCGCGACCTACAAAACGGCGGTGCAGGCGTTTTACGATGCGGGCTGTCGCTATTTGCAGATGGATGACATCTTTTTCGCCTATCTCTGTGATCCCAAGCACCGGGCCGAAAAGGCGGCGCAGGGGCAGGATCCCGATTGGCTGATCGACCAATACGCCAAGATGATGAATGAGGCGATCAAGGACCGACCCGATGACATGCTGATCGGGATGCATATGTGCCGGGGCAACTTCCGCTCGACCCACGCGGCAGAGGGGGCCTATGATCCCGCGGCGGATGCGGTGTTCAACAAGACTGACGTGGATATCTATTTCATGGAGTATGACACAGAGCGCGCGGGCGGGCTGGAACCGCTGCGCCTGCTGCCCAAGGGCAAAAAGCGGGTGCTGCCGGGGTTCATCACGACCAAGACGGGTGACTTGGAAACCATCGACGCCCTGCGCGCCAAGTTTGACGAGGTGGGCAAATACGCCGATCTGGATCAGTTCGGGATCGCGCCGCAATGCGGCTTTGCCTCGACCGAAGAGGGCAATTCAATAACCTATGACGACCAGCGCCGCAAGCTGGAGCTGGTGGTCAAAACTGCAGAGGCGATCTGGGGCGAGGCGTAGTTTCAAGCCAGAGCAAGGCCTGCCCGTCGGGTAGGCTTTGCGCTGGCGCGGAGGTTGTCAGCCCGAAATCTCTTGCAGATGGCTGGCGCAGCCGGACAGCGCGGCAAAGTCATCCTCGATCATCGACACGCCGAAATTGCCCATGAACCCGGCAAAGCGGCCCTTGTCGCGAAACGCCGCCTGAAAGCCAAGCCGGTCCAGATGGGGCGCAAAGGCGCGCGCGACGCCGCCGCAGAGGTAAACGCCGCCGAAGGGCAGGTGGATCAGCGCCAAATTGCCAGCAACAGTGCCAAGGATGCGCACGAACATGGCGGCGGTCTCTTGTGCCAGCGGATCGGTGCCAGCCTCGAAGCGGGCCATGATTTCGGCGGCAGAGGCCTCTTTCGGGGTGCCAGCCTCATGGGCCAGCCAGCCGTAAATCCGCGACAGTCCACGCCCTGACATCACGTCTTCGATCGCGGGAAAGCCATGGGCGGTTTCCACATATTGCAGCAGGCGCAATTCGGCCTCGGTGCGCACGGGCATATTGGCGTGACCGGCCTCGGCTGGGGTGACCAGACGGCCCTTGTCGGTGGTAAAGACGGGCGCGGCGTTGAACCCGGTGCCCACGCCAATGACGATCTGCGTGGCGCCTGTGGCATGAGTGGGGGCATGGGCGGGTGCGGGGATGACGCGGCGCAGATTGTCCTCGGACAGATCGGCAAGGGAATAGCCCTGCGCCTGCAAGTCATTGAGGATCGACACCGTTTCCGTCCCAGTCGCGCGCGCCAGAGTGGCACAGTCAATGGTCCAGTCCAGATTGGTCAGCGCGCCGACCCCGTCGCGCACCGGCCCCGCCACCGCCACGCACGCGCCCGCACAAGCAACGCCGTCCTGCGTGTCGAGAAAGGCGCGCAGCACCGTTTCCAGCCCGGCGAATTCCGCATTGGGATAGCGGCAGACCGTTTCCGGCAACAGGTGCGTGCCCTCTGCCAGCGCCACGCGGGTGTTGGTTCCGCCGATGTCGGCCACAAGAGAGTAGGTTTTTTGGGGGTCGCTCGGGGACATATGGATTCTCATATGGGATATGTGTCGATGGTCGGTGATAGGCTGCAACGTGCGGCGCTGCAAGCGGTCAACCCGTGCGCCCGCCCTGATACCAGCCCTCAGGCAGAGACCCGGCGGGCAACCTGGGGGGCAGGGCCGGTGGACAGGCCAACCGTCAGTTCTGCCTCCAGCAGGGTCTGTTCCGGCGCGCTGCCCGGTGTGGCGATCATCGAAATCAGCCGCTCTGCACACAGCCGCCCGGCCTCGCGCACAGAGGACCGCGTGACGGTAAAGATCGGCTCTGGCCCGCTGTTGCTAAGATAGCTGAGTTCGTCGTCATGGGTGATGACGGACACATCCCGGCCCAATTGCAGGCCACGTTCTTGAATGGCACGGCGAATGCCGATGCTGGAAATGATCGAAGAGGCGACAATGGCGGTGGGCGGATTGGGCAGATCCAGCATCTGCCGGGTCAGGGTATAGCCATATGTTTCCGTCATTTCCGTGGATTGCTCTAGGTCGGGATCCAACTCGATGCCATAGCCACGCAGCCCGTCGCGGTAGCCTTGCAGGCGGCGGGTGGCGAAATCCATCTCGACCAGACCGTTCACCAGCGCGATGCGGCGATGCCCCAGATCGGCCAGAAACCGCGTCGCCCGTTCAAAGGCGCGGCGGTTGTTCACATCGACCCAGTCATAGGCGCTGGTTTCCTGCGACGCGCGGCCATGCACCACTAACGGCAGGCCTATGTCCTGCAACAGCTTGATGCGCGGATCGGTGCAGCGCGGCCCGTGTATGATGATCCCGTCGACAGAGCCTTTGGCAGCGATATCGCGATAGGCGTGTTCTTCGCGGTCATCGGGCACCACCGAAATCACGATGTCATAGCCATGTTTGAGATAGGACTCGCCCGCGCCTGCGATGAAATCGGCAAAGACCGGGTTCACGATTTCATGGCGCGACGAGACCGGGATCACATGGCCGATTGCCATGGCGCGACCCGTGGCCAGTCCGCGTGCGCGGGTGTTGGGGCGATAGCCATGCACCTTGGCGGCGGCGACGACCCGCAGGCGCGTGGCTTCTGCCACTTCGGGATAACCGTTCAGCGCGCGGCTGACGGTGGTTTGTGACAGGCCCAATGCCGCAGACAGTTGTTTGAGATTCATAAGGTTAACAGCCAAAGCGCTTTGAGTTTCGTGCTGAACTTAGCTGTTCGGGCCGCATTGGTCAAAGCCTGAATATTCTGCATCGCAGCGAAAAAACCGTTGTTTTATTAAGCATTTCAAAAAGAAACTTGATTGACAGGTCGACAGGATTCCCAGAGTCTACTGCAATTCAAAGCGCTTTGGAAAATGATTCTCCAAAGCGAGGCGAACATCAACGATGGCGCACCCGCTGCGCCAGGAAACGACGGCGCACCCGCTGCGCCATTATGGGAGGACCTTCATGAAATACGCCCTTTTTTCCGGCGTCGCTGCGGTTGCTTTGTCAGGTGGAATGGTCAGCGCCGAGCAGATCACTGTTTCAGGCCCGTGGCTGAGCCCCGAGGCGGAAACTATCGCTGAAATCTTTGATATTTTCGAGGCTCAAACGGGCCATGACGTGCGCTATGTCGGGTCGGACAGTTTCGAGCAGCAGATCATGGTGGATGCAGAAGCGGGGTCTGCCGCCAATCTTGCGGTGTTCCCTCAGCCCGGTCTGGCCGCTGACATGGCCAGCCGTGGCTTTCTGACGCCTTTGAGGGATGGAACGGCCGACTGGATCCGTGAAAACTATGCGGCTGGTCAGTCCTGGGTTGATCTTGCCACTTTCGCCAATGCAGATGGCGAAAAAGAGCTGTACGGCATGTTCTTTCGCGTCGATTTGAAATCGCTGGTTTGGTACGTGCCCGAGAACTTTGAAGATGCGGGCTACGACGTACCCACAACCATGGAAGAGCTCAAGGCGCTGAGTGATCAGATCGTGGCCGATGGCGAAACGCCGTGGTGCATCGGGTTGGGGTCAGGGGCCGCGACGGGCTGGCCTGCGACCGATTGGGTCGAGGATTTGATGCTGCGCACGCAGCCTCCCTCAGTGTATGACCAATGGGTATCCAATGAAATCCCGTTCAACGACCCGCGCGTGGTCGCCGCGATCGAAGAGTTCGGAGCCTTTGCACGCAACGAGGATTACGTTGCCGGCGGGGCCGGTGTCGTCGCCTCGACGGATTTCCGCGACAGCCCAAAGGGGTTGTTCAGCGCGCCGCCACAGTGCTATATGCACCGTCAGGCCAGCTTTATTCCGGGCTTCTTTCCAGAGGGAACCCTTGTGGGTGAGGATGCGGATTTCTTCTATTTCCCGGCCTATGAAAGCAAGGATATGGGCGCTCCGGTTTTGGGGGCGGGGACCTTGTTTGCGATCACCAACGAAAGCGAAGGCGCGCATGAGCTGATCGAATTCCTGCGCTCGCCAGCCGCTCATGAGGTCTGGATGGGCAAGGGCGGTTTCCTGACGCCACATAAGGGCGTGGACCCGTCGAAATTCGTGGATGATGTTTCGCAGCGTATGAACGACATCTTGTTGAACGCGACAACCTTCCGCTTTGACGCCTCTGATCTGATGCCCGGCGGCGTTGGCGCGGGCTCTTTCTGGACGGGCATGGTTGACTATGCAGGCGGCGCGGACGCCGACGCTGTGGCCACTGCCATTCAGGAAAGCTGGGACGGCTTGAAATAGCGTTTCCCTGAAGGTCCTGTTCCGGGCCTTGTGACAGGCCCGGACACCCCTAAAACAACACAAAATTCAGGGAGGAGACGGCATGCATCTGGCTTTGCAGGGGTTGCTGACCATTGTGATCGGTGTTGGTGGCTGTGTTGGGTATTTCTATTTCTCCAACGTCATCCTTGATAAGTTCATCTTTCCCGCCTCCGGGCGGAACGCGGGGCGCAATATCAACCGCGCCAATCTGGTCCGTCCCTGGCTGTTCGTGTTTCCCGCCGTTTTCGCCCTTGGCCTCTATCTGGCCTATCCCGTCATCGAGACGCTGCGGCTGTCTTTGACCGACCGTTCGCAAGGCGGGGCCTTTGTGGGGCTTGAGAATTACCGCAAGATGTTTGGCGAGCCGAAATTCTGGGAGGCTTTGTGCAACAACTTCCTCTGGCTGCTGATCGTGCCGGCCTTGTCCACCGCCTTTGGCCTGATGGCCGCGCAACTGACCGATCGGATCAAATGGGGCAATCTGGCCAAGTCCTTGATCTTTATGCCGATGGCGATCTCTTTCGTCGGCGCAGGCGTCATCTGGAAGCTGGTCTATGAGCAGCGCCCGGTCGATGCCGAACAGATTGGAGTGCTGAACGCGATCTATCTGGCGCTTGGCGGGGCCGAGCCGCAGACGTGGCTGACGATCCCCATGTGGAACAACCTGTTCCTGATGATCGTGCTGGTCTGGATCCAGACGGGGTTTGCAATGGTGATCCTGTCGGCGGCGCTGCGTGGGATCCCAGAGGAAACCATCGAGGCCGCGATCATCGACGGGGCCAATCCTTTTCAGGTATTTTTCAAGATCAAGGTGCCGCAGATCATGGGCACAATCGTGGTGGTCTGGACGACGATCACGCTCGTGGTGCTGAAAATCTTCGACATCGTGTTCGCCATGACCAACGGCCAGTGGGAGACGCAGGTGCTGGCGAATTACATGTATGACAAGCTGTTCCGTTCGCTCGATTGGGGTGTGGGGTCGGCCAGTGCGATGATCATCATGCTGCTGGTCACGCCGATCCTGATCTGGAACGTGCGCAACGCCCGCAAGGAGATGCAGTGATGGGACCCCAAAGCGCAGGAGCGAGACATGGATAACATCGCAGGTTCCAAATCCACGCTGACTTGGGCGGTGCATCTGTCGGTCGCCTTCCTTGTGTTCCTCTGGCTGTTTCCCACGGCAGGGCTGTTGGTGTCGTCCTTCCGCACCGCCGATCAGATCGCCACGACGGGCTGGTGGAAGGCGATGTTCCCCTCGGCGCAGAACCTGCAACTGCGCACCGCAAGTGCCGAGGCGCAGGTCGAGGTCAACGGTGTCTTTGAGATCAGGGGCAACCTGTTCCAGCTCGAAGGGCGCGATCAGACAGAGATCAGCGTCTACGGCGTGTCGTCCCGCGCGATTGACGCCTACCGCCCCGGCGAGACCGCAGAACTGCGCGATGGCTCGACGATCACGGTCGAGGCCAATGGCGATTACGTCATGCAAAACGCCGTGGCCTTTGACGGTGGGCGGGGGCAGCGGGTGTTCGTGACGTCTGAAATCCCGCCGGAATTCACCCTGCGAAACTATGACACGGTGCTGGGCAAGGACGTGGTGAAAAGCCTTGCGATCTATATCGTGGCGGCGGTGATCTTTGGCTATGTGCTGCATTTTCTGTTTCGCGGTTCGGGCAATCCGTGGATGGCTGCGGTGCCTAAACTGGGCGGCGTGGCCCTGTTGATCTTGCTGGCGGTCGTTTTTGGCCTCTCGTCGGGCAAGGTCGAGGGCGCGCAGACGACCGATGGTATGGCGACGGCGTTTTTCTCGACGCTGACGGTGACAATCCCGGCCACGATCATCCCGATTCTGGTGGCGGCCTTTGCCGCCTATGCTTTGGCTTGGATGGATTTTGTCGGGCGCGCCTTGCTGATCGCGATCATCGTGGGCCTGCTGGTGGTGCCTTTGCAACTGGCCCTAATCCCACTGTTGAAACTGCATCTGGCGGTGGGCATTGGCAAAGGATATCTGGGCGTTTGGCTGGCGCATACCGGCTTTGGCCTGCCGCTGGCGATTTACCTGTTGCGCAACTACATGGTCGGCCTGCCGCGCGACATTATCGAAAACGCCAAGGTGGACGGGGCCACGGATTTCCAGATCTTTACCAAGATCATCCTGCCGCTGTCCTTTCCTGCGCTGGCCTCTTTCGCCATTTTCCAGTTCCTTTGGACATGGAATGACCTGCTGGTCGCCAAGGTCTTTCTGATCGACGCGACCGGGGAAACCACAGTGATGACCAATGCGATCGTCGAATTGCTGGGCACGCGCGGCGGCAATTGGGAGATCCTTGCGACAGCGGCCTTTGTGTCGATCTCGGTGCCGCTGGTCGTCTTTTTCGCAATGCAAAAATATCTCGTAAGGGGCCTGCTGGCCGGATCGGTGAAATAATCATGAACCTTCTCGACCCATCTGTACAAATCAAACCTGAAGCAGCTGTTGATCCGGATTGGTGGCGCGGCGCTGTGATCTATCAAATCTATCCGCGCAGTTTTCAGGACAGCAACGGTGACGGGATCGGCGATCTGGCCGGGATCATTCACCGCCTGCCGCATGTGGCGGAACTGGGCGTGGATGCTATCTGGATTTCGCCGTTTTTCCGCTCTC
>ERZ887830.612-NODE-612-length-22295-cov-9.562005_pt1 | contig 22295 bp, 16 predicted proteins | sample MGYA00521101_ERZ887830 | MGnify/ENA primary metagenome ERZ887830 (study PRJEB32303, sample SAMEA104408592) | aquatic metagenome | biome: Marine water; feature: Pelagic; material: water | place: Baltic Sea | collected 2014-06-05T16:38:00 | depth 1,762 m ... | reverse complement strand
ATTTCAGCGATGTTAAAAGCACCCGTTGATCTCCTCTGGAACGGCGGCATTGGCACGTATGTGAAAAGTGTTACCGAGAGCGATGCTGCTGTGGGTGACAAAGCTAATGACTCGCTGCGTGTAGACGCGCGCGACCTTCGTTGCAAGACTATAGGCGAAGGGGGGAATTTAGGCATGACTCAATTGTCACGCATAGAGTTCGGCCTCAAAGGTGGTGCCTCGTTTACTGATTTTATTGACAACTCTGCGGGTGTTGATTGTTCTGATCACGAAGTCAATATTAAGATATTGCTTAACGAGGTTGCTAACAAAGCGCCAACCCGTTCCGCTAAAGCGCAAGCCGACGCCGAGGCTCAGCGTAGTGTCTTACTTGAGAGTATGACCGAGGAGGTTGCCGCGCTCGTTTTAGAAAACAATTACCGACAAGTACAAACCCTAGCGCTGAGCTTTTCGGACCCAGAACTTGGCTGCAAAGAGTTTAACGACCTCGTTGGTTTTCTTGAATCAAACGCGGGACTCGATCGTGAAATCGAATTTCTTCCAAGTGCCGAACAGCTCGAACAGAGAGCTAATGCTCGGTTAAACCCGTCGCGACCAGAGCTCGCGGTCGCTACGTCTTACATGAAAATGTATCTAAAAGCAGAACTGGTAACGGCTTCTTATTTGAAGGACCCGCTTCTGCAGAAGCATTTGTTCAAAGCGTTCCCTGAATCTTTGGTTGCGCGTTACGCTGATGCGATAGATCAGCACCCTTTACGCAATGAGTTGATGGCAACGCAGTTGGCTAATTACTTAGTCAATCGGGTCGGCGCTTATTTTGTCTTCGAGCTGATGGCGGGCTCGTCTGCGAGCCTTGCTGACGTTGTACGAGCGTCTATTCTTGCGATAGAGGCGCTCGATGCTGAGTCGCAATGGCAATCGATTGAATCTCTCGATTACTCTGTTGCGTCGTCTTATCAAGACGAGACCATGCTGGCTCTTATTAAGCTCGTGCGCGATGCGACGCGTTGGTTGTTGCGAAATCGACCCGCGACAGAGGATTTGGTCGTGGAGATTAAGCCGTTTGCGATCGGTGTTAAAGCTATGGTTGCGATGCTTCCTGCGGGTCTACCCAAAAATCTTGAAAAGAAGTTTGCGGCTAACAAGGATGCTCTTGTTAAGGCCGGCTTGCCCAAAGAGCTTGCCGACAGCGTTGCTAAGTACTCATTCTTGGCCCCTGTTTTTAGTTTGATCGATGTGTCACAAAGCGTGTCGGAAAGCTTAGAAACAATGATAAGTGCTTATTACCTTATAGGTGACGCATTACGTCTCGATTGGTTGGGCGAGCTAATCAGCGGGGTTACGCCAACGAATAGCTGGGAGTCGCGACTGAGAGCTAGCGCGATCGACGATTTGGCTTGGCGTCAAAGGGTGCTGGCAAAGAAGCTGCTTGAAGAAACTCGCAGCCAGAAGGGGTTGAGTAAGCGAGTCGACGCGTGGTTTCAAAGCAATGCCTTTGCAATCAGTAGAACAAAAAGTGTGTTTTCACGCCTGCGCGCCGAGAAGACACCAGATCTGGCGATGATTACCGTTGCGTTACGCGAACTAAAACGTTTGGCTTAACGATATATTTGTTAACAAAATTGAGCAGGGAGAGAGTGTGTACAAATTGATTAGGAGTCTGCTTTTCAGGCTGCCCGCAGAGCTTTCGCATGACATCGCGCTGCAAGCGATGAGCGTAGGGGAGCGCGTCGGCTTGTTGGGGATTCTTGCTGCAAAGACAAAAAAATATGCAGTACCCAAAACCGTCATGGGTATCGACTTTCCGCATGTTGTTGGCCTTGCCGCGGGGCTCGATAAAAATGCCGACTATGCTGATGCGCTGCAGGCTCTCGGTTTTGGCTGGCTCGAGCTTGGTACTGTCACGCCTCGGCCTCAGCCTGGGAACCCTAAGCCAAGAATGTTTCGGCTCGCCAATGAGCGCGCCATTATCAATCGCTTGGGATTCAACAATAAGGGTATTGACCATCTGCTCAGTCGGCTTGAAAGTCGTCACAGGAAGGGCATTGTAGGTGTGAATATAGGCAAGAATGCCGACACGCCAATTAGTGATGCGAATGAGGACTATCTCATCGGGCTCCGAAAAAGCTATTCGGTGGCGGATTATATTGCCATCAATATCTCGTCACCCAATACGCCGGGGCTGCGTTCGCTGCAATATGGCGAAGAGCTTGATAGTTTGCTGAGTGCTTTGGTTTCCGAGCGTACCAAGCTTGAGAAAGCGCATTCGCGCTTTGTGCCGCTTGCTGTAAAGCTTGCGCCCGATATGTCTGAGGATGAACTTAAGCTGTGCTGCTCCAAACTTCTTGCTCATGAAATAGAGGGTGTAATTGCGACGAATACGACATTCGATCGCGAACGTGTACAGGGAAGTAACCATGCCACTGAAACAGGCGGATTGAGCGGGGCGCCACTGACTGAAAAAGCCTGCGCGACACTGCGCCAGATCAAACGTTTAGTGGGCGATAACATGGCGATTATCGGCGTCGGTGGAATCATGACAGCGTCTGATGCCGTCGCCCGTTTGGAGGCCGGCGCTGATCTAGTGCAGCTGTATTCTGGCTTTATTTATGAGGGGCCTGCGCTGATCGAAAGTGCGCTAAAGGAAATTTCGGCAGCGCATTCTAGCTCTGATAAAAACTCGCAGCGGGCAACGAACAATGGGTGAGTCAGGTGATGAGCATGAGTCGCCCTTCGACAGGCCGGCAGACCTTCTTTTTTTTACGACGCTGGGATGTCACCTTTGTGAACAGGCAGAACAAATGCTTGGTTCGGTTGCGCACTCCCAACGCGCCGAATTGGCAGTTGATGTCATAGATATTGCGGACGATGCAGCGCTTGTTGAGACCTACGGGATTCGAATACCGGTATTTAAAAGAGTCTGCGATGACGTAGAGTTAGGCTGGCCTTTCGGTGAAGAGCAGCTAGTTCACTTTCTGGCTGGAGCAGTTGACGTCTATAAGGCAGGCGAGACCACTTAACGCGAGGATCAAGTGCCTGTGCTGTCTATTGGCAAGCCGAAAAGCCGATGCGCGTTGCGCGTCGATTCTTCTGCTATTTGTTCTGCTTCCCGACCCGTACACTGTGCGAGCATTCTGACGACTTCAACAAGATGACAAGGCTCGTTGCGTCGTGATTTAGGTTTTGGTCTGAGAGTGCGAGGCAGTAAATAAGGTGCATCGGTTTCTATCAATAGCCTGTCCGGTGGAATGTATTTAACGATTTCCTGCAGTTCTGCGCCTCGCCTCTCATCGCATACCCAGCCGGTAATGCCGATGTACATATCTAAGGCCAAATAGTCATCCAGAGCTGCTTTGCTATCAGTAAAGCAGTGCACCACGCCACCTTTGATTCTATCTCGGTATCTTTCGAGCAATGCAAAGAAGGGCTCATGTGCTTCTCTCTGATGCAGAAAGAGGGGCTTTTGTGCAAACTCAGCAATCTTAAGGTGTTCTTCGAAAACCTGCAGTTGGGTCTCGCGCGGTGAGAAATCTCGATTGAAATCGAGGCCACATTCACCTATTGCGACGACCTCGTCGCGGCCGACTAATTCACGAATAACTGCGCTTGCCTCAGAATCCCATTGATTTGCTACATGGGGGTGGAAGCCTGCCGTACTGCGAAACACAGTGGGTTGTTGCTTGCTGTACTGCGCTGCCTGTTGCGAGGTGCTGAGATCGGTGCCGGTAAGCATAATCGTCTTCACGCCCGCTGCCTGTGCGCGCTCGATCACTTGATCAAAGTCGGTATCGAAAGAGTCATGCGTAAGATTGGCGCCGATATCGACGAGGGAGTGAAAGGGGTGGGTCATAGTGTGTGCTCAATCAAAGTCATGGCTTGGACTCGACTGTGGCCCAACTGTATGGCTAGTGTAGCTTAGGGGAGTACTTCACGAAACCTGCTTTACGCACCAAGCGTGCGCCAATTCGATCGCTGGGGTGGCTAGCGTTTGGCTGATTGATAGCTGATAATATGTCGATAATAAACAGACAAAGAATAGGAATTAAGCGTGAACGCAAGCGATCAAAAGCAGTCCCTTAATTGGTCAGAGTTAGGATTCCAATACAAGAAAACAGATTTTCGCTTTCGCGCCGTTTGGCGTGATGGCGCCTGGAACGAAGGTGAGATGATTAGCGATGAATTTATCGCGATCCACGAAGGTGCTCCCTCTATACACTACGCGCAACAGTGTTTCGAGGGGATGAAAGCGCAAACGGCGCCAGACGGCCGTATTCTTTTGTTCAGGCCCGATCTCAACGCGCAGAGGATGGGGCGAACTGCCGAGCGTCTACTCATGCCCCACGTCCCAGAAGAGATGTTTGTGCGCGCAGTGCGTGACACGGTCAGGGCGAATGCTTCTTGGGTGCCTCCCTATGGATCAGGCGCGTCTCTTTATATCCGCCCGATGCTTATCGGCGTAGGGGAAAACCTTGGCCTTAAGCCTGCTCAGTCTTACGAGTTTAGGGTATTCGTGTCGCCGGTTGGTCCGTACTATAAAACGGCAGGGCTCGGAACGATCAAATTAGCGGTTTCAGAGATGGATCGGGCAGCCCCAAGTGGAACAGGAAGCTACAAGGCAGGGGCCAACTATGCGGGTGGCTTGCTCGCCACTAAGCGAGCGCAAGAGCTTGGCGCCAACGAGGCACTCTACCTTGACTCAAAAGAGCGGCGCTTCATAGACGAGGCTGGATCTGCCAATATTGTTGTTGTCTTGCAAGACGGCACGGTGGTGACGCCGAAGTCTGACGCGATCTTGCCGAGCATTACTCGTCGCTCGATTATGACGCTTGCTGAGAAAAAGCTCGGTCTCACGGTTGAGGAGCGGCCGATTGAATTGCGCAAAGAGATCGCTCAATTTAGCGAAGCGGCGGCGTGTGGCACCGCAGCGGTTCTATCACCGGTTGGTAAGATCTGGTTCGATGGTGATTGGCATGATATTGGTGATCCAGAGCACGTTGGTCCCGTTATGCAGCAGCTCTATGATCTGCTTGTCGGTATTCAAAAAGGCGAAGCCGAAGATGAATTTGGCTGGACCGTTGATGTTGCTTGAACAAATTTGGTGTATCCACTAACTCGGGAAGCCCCGTCATCGCAGGCTATCTAGCGCATTTATTGCGATAGATAGCCTAAGTTTCTGTTCATCGTTTACACGCTAATTTGCGTAAACACTTGACCGACCCACAACCCTTCCTTATATACTCGCGCACTTCCGGCCTCGGCCTACTGCCCTAAGAGTTGCGTTTATGTCCAAATCATTAGTAATAGTCGAATCGCCAGCGAAGGCGAAAACTATTAATAAGTACCTCGGTTCCGACTTTATCGTCAAATCGAGCGTGGGGCATATCCGCGATCTTCCGACCTCAGGGTCAGCGAAGCCCGTTGATCCCAAAGCGCGTGCCGCCGCCGCCGCAAAGACTCGTAAACTCGCGCCCGACGAAAAAGTTGCCTATAAAAAGAAGAAGGCAAAAGAGCAGCTCGTCAAGCGTATGGGTATCGACCCAGACCACGATTGGGCCGCAAGGTATGAAGTCTTGCCGGGTAAAGAGAAGGTGGTATCGGAGCTGCAAAAGCTGGCAAAGACCGCCGACACAATCTATCTCGCGACGGATTTGGACCGCGAGGGAGAGGCGATAGCCTGGCATCTAAAGGAATCTATTGGCGGTGACGAAAGTCGCTACAAGCGGGTGGTTTTTAACGAGATTACCCAGCGCGCGATTCAAGAGGCTTTCTCTAAGCCGGGTGAATTAGACATGCGCTATGTCGAGGCGCAGCAAGCACGCCGCTTTCTCGACCGAGTAGTCGGTTTCATGGTGTCGCCTCTGCTCTGGGCTAAAGTCGCCCGTGGCCTATCGGCGGGGCGTGTGCAATCAGTAGCCGTTCGCTTAGTTGTCGAGCGAGAGCGCGAGATTAGGGCGTTTATTCCTGACGAATTTTGGGAAGTGTTCGCTGCATTAGAAACAGGTAAGGCCGAAGCGCTTCGTTGCCAAGTGGTTAAGCAGGCGGGTGCAAACTTTCGCCCAACCAGCAAACAGGAAACGGATTCGGCGCTAGAAATATTGCAGGCGAGCGACTTTACTGTGCTTAAGCGAGACGACAAGCCGACGTCATCGAAGCCAAAAGCGCCTCTCATTACGTCTACACTTCAGCAGGCAGCGAGCACGCGGCTTGGTTTTGGCGTTAAAAAGACAATGATGATGGCGCAGCGCCTCTATGAGGCCGGCTACATAACGTATATGCGTACCGACTCGACACATCTAAGTGGCGATGCTATCGCGATGTGTAGAGATTACATTGGGAAAAAGTTTGGCCCTGAGTATCTGCCCGAAAAGCCGCTCTTTTATAGCTCGAAAGAGGGCGCTCAAGAGGCCCACGAAGCCATTCGACCGACCGATGTGCGCATGACCGAAACGCTCCTCAATCAGATGGAGCCCGATGCGGTACGGCTTTATACACTGATCTGGCAATATTTCGTTGCCTGTCAAATGCCGCCAGCTCGCTACCTAAGTTCGAGCATTAGCATCGGGGCTGCCGATTTCGAATTGCGAGTTAAAGGTCGGATTATGCAGTTCGATGGATACTTACGGGCGATGCCTTCGAAAGATGAGGATGTGGTACTGCCGTCGGTGACAGAAGGCGATAAGCTCGCGCTTAATGAGCTCATGCCACAGCAAAATTTTACCAAGCCGCCGCCGAGATTTACCGAAGCGAGCCTCGTTAAAGAACTCGAGAAAAAGGCGATTGGCCGGCCATCGACTTACGCAGCGATTATTTCGACAATCCAGGACCGCGGCTACGCACGCGTGGAGAACAAGCGATTCTATGCGCTCAAAATGGGCGATATTGTTGCCGAAAGGTTGATCGAAAGTTTTGCTGATCTGATGGATTACGACTTTACCGCGAAGATGGAAGAGTCTCTCGATGCGGTCGCCTCGGGCGAAAAGAACTGGAAAGTGCTGCTTAACGAATTCTATGAGCGCTTCACCATTGAATTAGCGCTCGCTGAAACTGCCGACGGCGGGATGCGCACGAACGATCCGACCGAAACCGATATCGAATGCCCAAATTGCGGGCGCAATATGCAGATTCGTACCGCCTCGACCGGGGTCTTTCTTGGCTGTTCCGGTTATGCGTTGCCTCCTAAGGAGCGATGTAAACAAACGATTAACCTGACCCCTGGTGAGGATGCGATTCGCACCGATACCGCGGAGGAGGCTGAGGCTGCTGAAAACGTCCTACTGCGCAAAAAGCACCGCTGTGGGCTGTGTAACACCGCGATGGATAGTTATCTCCTCGACGAAGGGCGCAAATTGCACGTCTGCGGCAATAATCCCGATTGCAGCGGATTCGAGGTCGAGAGCGGCGAATTTAAGATTCGCGGTTACGATGGTCCTATCATCGAGTGCGATAAATGTTCGAAGGATATGCAGCTTAAAACTGGTCGGTTCGGCAAGTATTTCGGCTGTAGTAATGAGTCCTGTAAGAACACTCGCAAGCTCTTGCGTAACGGTCAAGCGGCGCCGCCTAAAATGGATCCGGTACCGATGCCTGAGTTGCAGTGCGAAACAGTGGACGATCATTATATTTTGCGCGATGGCGCGGCGGGATTATTCCTCGCTGCGAGTCAATTCCCGCGGAACCGTGAGACAAGAGCACCACTTGTGGCGGAGCTGCTACCCCATGCGTCTGAGATAGACCCAAAGTACGCGTATCTGATGGACGCACCAGCAGCAGACGATGTGGGTAATCCGAGCATCGTTCGCTATAGCCGTAAGACTGCTGAAATTTATGTTCAGAGCGAAATCGACAAGAAGGCGTCGGGTTGGAAGGCCTTCTATACCGGTGGTGCCTGGAAGGAAGAGGGCAGCGGCGAGGCTGGCCCGAAGAAAGCAGTCAAAAAGGCAGTGAAGAAAGCCGTAAAAAAAGTCGCCAAAAAAGCTGTGAAGAAGGTCGCAAAAAAGCGGTAAAGAAGGCGTAAAGAAGGCGTAAAGCAAGCGCTAAAATGAACAGACTAACTGGTGGCTCATTCGGCGTTAGAAGCCACTGAGCAATTCGCGAAACCAGATTGATCAGTCTGAAAACGCCCGCAGCCGGATTCGGCGGCGGGCGTTTTTAGTTTCTGTGGCCTGTGCCCCTAGTGGCGTCGTATCACGCCGACGCTTATGCCCTCGATTGCGAACTCGTTGAGTCTTACATCCACCTCAATTGGCGCGAAATCTGGATTCTCGGCAATTAGGCTGAGAGTATATGGCGTTTTTCCTTTTTTGAGGCGTTTGACCGTTACTTCCTCGTCTATTCTCGCGACGATGATGTCTCCATCGTTGGCCCTGTCGGTTTTGTGGACAGCGAGCAGGTCGTCTTCGAATATACCTACGTTGATCATACTCATACCCTTAACCGTAAGGAGATAGTCGGCATGTGGGGTGAACAACGTCGGTGGAATGTCGCAGTATTCGGAAATAGATTCCTGAGCGAGAATCGGGCTGCCTGCGGCAACTTGCCCGATGATTGGGAGGCCTAGTTGCTCATTGATTGGTAATCGTAAGCCCCTAGAAGCACCGGGTTGGATTTCGATGGCCCCTTTTCTTGCTAATGCGCGCAAATGATCCTCGGCCGCATTGGGAGAGCGAAAGCCCATTTTTTGGGCTATCTCGGACCGAGTCGGCGGGTAGCCTGTTTCAGAGAGATAGTCTTTTATGTAATTAAGTATCTGCTGCTGGCGGAGGGTAAGCTTTAACATGGGTTTCTCCTGTGTTTATCAACAGCTGTGATTATATACAGTAAAGAGTGTGTTGCAAGCAATTAATTCAGCCATGGCTTTACGTTCAACTCGATGCAACGCTATGGGATAATCCCGGCATAGTAGATATTTGGAGTGTAAGAACATTAACGTTAAAGACTCGTTAAGCGCATCGCGCAAGCCCCCACCGAGGGGAGCGTTGATGGTAAGTATTGAGGGAGCACAGTTAAGTGCTGCGGATGAAAATCTGCTAAAGCGCAGCAGTGTTGGCGGTCTCATCCTATTTTCGCGTAATTACCAAACCAAGAGCCAAGTTACTGCGCTGATCCGTGCTGTGCGGGAAATCAATCCGTCCTTGTTGATTGCCGTAGACCAAGAAGGCGGGCGGGTGCAGCGATTTCGCGAAGGTTTTCTTTCGCTCCCTGCTTTGGCGCGCCTCGGCATGCTGTTCTGTCAGGACGAAGCGGCAGGTCTTGAGGCAGCCGAAGAGTGCGGATGGGCGATGGCCGCCGAGCTTGTGGCTATCGGAGTGGACTTCAGCTTTGCGCCGGTTCTCGATGTCTTTAGTGAAACGAGTCGCGTTATTGCAGATAGGGCATTTTCCTCAGACCCCGAACAACTATGCGCGCTTGCACTAAGGTATGTAGAGGGCATGCGCTCCGCGGGAATGGCGGCAACCGGAAAGCATTTCCCGGGCCACGGGACAGTCGACGCAGATTCCCACGTTGAACTGCCTGTCGACCCGCGTGCTTTTGAACAAATCGAAGCACATGATCTTGTGCCGTTTAAGGCGCTGGCAACCTCGCTAGGTGGCATAATGCCTGCCCATGTGATTTACCCGCAAGTAGACGCCCAGTGTGCAGGCTTCTCTCCCTTTTGGTTGCAGGACATTCTTCGTGATCAATTGGCCTTTAATGGTGTGATTTTTAGCGACGATTTGACGATGGATGCGGCACATGGCGTGGGCAGCGTTGAGGTCAGAGCGCAGCTAGCGCTCGCAGCGGGCTGCGATATGGTACTGGTCTGCAACGACAGCGAGGCTGCTCGACGAGTTGCCGATTATCTCGAGAACAATCCCGAGCAAAGGAACGAAGCCTCTGACCGACGTCTTGCGGAAATGGCCCGTAACGAGGAGATAGTTAACTATCACTTTGCTGATTCGTCGCGATGGTCTCGAGCGATTCAAATAATAAAATCATTGCCGGTTAGTTAGGCTAAATTCTTCGAAAAGGTAGACCGATGCAAGATTATTTTTCAGTAGAGACGCTCCGTGAATTAGACTGGGGTGCAGAGCTATTCCTTATTGTCACGCTAACACTGCTATTTAGATTAATAGCGATGCGTGCGTTAGTGGTTCTTGCAAGGCATTTCGAAAAAACCGCTAATGTTTGGGACGATGCGTTACTCGAGGCGGCTAAGCGACCACTGAGTTCGCTAATTTTAGTGTTTGGCCTGCTAGCTGCAATCGGCGTGAGCGACGGCTATATCGACAATTCTCTATTCTCCGTGGAAAACATTAATCTGGCTCGGCAGGTTGCGCTGGTCATACTCATGGCTTGGTTTTTGGTGCGCTTCATTTCTCTGGCCGAAGAAAGAATCCGGCGCAAGATTCTTGCTGGTGAAAACCCAACTCAAACCTCATTAGACCCAACGACGCTAATTGCATTGGCAAAGCTGCTGCGTTTGTCTGTCGTAATCTCGGCGATCTTGGTGTTACTACCCACGCTCGGAATACAAATTACGGCACTGTTGGCATTCGGTGGAGTTGGTGGTATTGCCGTTGGTTTTGCTGCACAAGACCTGCTGGCCAATTTTTTTGGCGGTCTGATGATTTACCTTGATAGGCCTTTTGCGATTGGCGACTGGATACGCTCGCCCGATAGAGAGATCGAGGGCACGGTTGAAACAATAGGCTGGCGACTTACCGTGGTAAGAACCTTCGATAAACGGCCATTGTATATTCCCAATTCATTGTTTAATAAACTGGCGCTCGAGAACCCCTCGCGTATGACCAATCGTCGTATCAAAGAGACAATTGGCATTCGCTATAGCGACGCGTCGAAAATGGGCGTGATTGTTAATGAAGTGAAAGCAATGCTGCAATCGCACGAAGCGATAGATGCGTCTCATACATTGATCGTCAACTTCGTGTCGTATTCAGCATCCTCGCTCGATTTCTTTATCTACACGTTTACGAAGACAACGAACTGGATTGAGTTCCATGAAATCAAACAGGATGTCATGTTGAAAATTATCGACATTGTTCATAAACACGACGCCGATTTTGCATTCCCGACTCGCACTATCGATGGCTTAGATAAGATTCAATTAGTTCAGGCCGCCCAGTCATGATTTTGAACGCGCTACATGCCGACACTTTGGATATTGAGCGCATACGCCAAACGGCAACGTGTCTGTTTGATGACAAAGCTTGCGATGCTGCGATTGTGCGCATGGCAGAGAAGATTACGCGCGATCTTGCAGGCAGCGATCCTTTGCTACTCTGTGTTATGAATGGCGGGCTGATACTCACGGGGCGCTTGGCGCCGCTTTTAGATTTTCCATTGCAGATTGACTATCTGCACGCTACCCGTTATCGAGATGAAGTGAGGGGAGGGGAGCTCAATTGGTTAAGCTATCCTCGAGAGCGGCTAGCCGGCAGGCCTGTTATTGTAGTGGACGACATACTCGATGAAGGCAATACGCTTAAAGCAGTTTGCGATTATGCTCTCGAGCAAGGCGCTACAAAGGCTTACGGTGCCGTGCTTGTCGAAAAACTGCACGAGCGCCGAATCCATGGCGCGCGCGCAGAGTGCATTGGTCTGCAGATAGAAGACAGGTTTGTATTCGGTTTCGGGCTCGACTACAAAGGTTATCTTCGGAACGCGCCGGGCATTTTCGCTGTTGCTGACGCCGAATTAGAATAAGGATTGATCACAGCTCAACGAGCGCATCGATCGAGGTTAGCAGTAGCGCAAGACGCTGTGGCGTGTCTTCGAACCCTCTAAATAATTCGCCATAGCTCTCCAACTGTGGCCGATATTCTTCTTTCTGTGAGGCAATAAATTCTTCTTCAGTTTGCGCCTCATGTTTGTGAGAGGTCTTGAAGTCGATAATCCAGCGTTCTTCATTGACGACTAAGGTGCGGTCGACAACTCGGTGTTTATGATACTCCTCATCGCCTTGGCGCTCACTCGTAGCGAGCTTGAGTTCGCATTCAGCTTGTACGCCGACGCTATCAAAAACCCACCTATTCGCGCCATTGAGACAGCGCAAAAGTTCCCGCTGCGTTTCCACTATTCGAGCCTCTGCCTGCGCTTCGTCGACACCGAGTCTGATCAGTTTGCGCCGCCAGCGGGGCGCTAAAGCATGGAGGGTTACCTCGGGATCGAAGGCGCTGAGACAGAATGCTTCGAGAAAAGCGTGGCTAAGAGTCCCTAGCAGTTTCGACAGTTGGCGCTCTTTGTCTTGAGTATCTTCATTTGCTTTTTCTTCGGCAAGTGTGGGTGCCAATTGCTCTGTAATGATTCGCATCTGATCTTCGGATACGCGGCATACAGTGCGAAACCGCTTAATCGGTGTGATCGCAGGGAAGTCATCAGCGGATTCGACTGGCGTGTTTTTGGTTGGAGCGCCGATCGCTATTTGCGCGGGCGAAAAATCGCTAAGACCTAATAGCGGCTCCCATATGCGTGCCAGAAGGCAGTTGTTTGCGGGTGCTAGGGCTTTCGCATTACCTTCTTTGTCTGTGTTTTCGGGCAGCGTGGCATAGAGGCTTACGCTATGCTTTGCGCGTGTCATCGCAATATAGATCAGACGAGTTTCTTCGTAGAGATCTTTCTGCTTATGCTCGCCTTTGACGAATTCATACAGTGTGTCGTCGGGTTGTTTGTTGCCGCCGGTTTCGTTTCCAGGGTCAGGTAACGCAGCAATGAAAAGCCTTGCGACTCCTCTTCGGTTTAGTCGGTTGTGCAGGATGACGAGATCTTTGTCGTTAGAGCGGCTTTTTCCATTGAGCTGCGGGATAATGACGTGTTCGTATTGTAGTCCTTTCGATTTGTGAATCGTCATGAGATGAACTGTGCTACTTTCCTGACTCTCAGCTTCATTTATTTCGCTGGGTATAAAACTCTGCTCAATCGTTTCTGCAAACGCCTCGACATCATCTATCCCATAGCAGTTTTCATGTTGATCGCACTGTGTGAAGAAATACGCTACGGATCTCTCCTCAACGTTGTTAGCTATAAGCGCGTCGCCCCCAAGCAGTTGCCAGGCGCATTCCATGAGTTCGCGGACAGAACAATGCATTCTTGCCTGCAGTAGCACATCGAGCGTGGAGCTAATCGCTGTTACCCGCGCTAATCCCTCTTTTGACAAGGTGTACTCGTCGTTTTGTGATTCGGTCAAGGAGCGGCTTAATGTTTGTAGGTTTTTCCAAATGCTCGCGTTTTTATCACTGTTTACCACATAGAAAAGGTCTGCACTGTCGAGGCCACACCAAGGCGCGCGAAGGATAGCAAGCCAAGCAATTTTGTCAGCGGGATTGATCAATGCTCGTAGCAAAGCGATTAGATCGCTAATGATTGTGAGCGTGCTGAGACGGTCTATGTCAGTGGCGAGCCAGTCGATGCCTTCGGCTCTGAATTCGGCGACGATGTGTTTAAACTGATTGCGTGTTCTCGCGAGTATTGCTATCGAAGCGCTCGGGTCATCCGCTTTCAATTGTTTAACTCTTTCCGCTATTTTTTTCGCCTCGAGACTCTTTGCTTCAGGCAAGCGCTCGCTTTCGGGGTAGCTAATCCATGTCGCGCTCAAGGGTGCGATTGCTGATGCCTCGCGGCCAGCAACTGAATTTGAGTAGCGAACAGCACCTTGAGAGATATTCTCATGCTCAGGAAAAGCCTGTGAAAAAATTTGATTTATCTTTCGTACCAAAGGCGCTTGAGAACGAAAATTCATCGTTAAATCGAGCGGTAATACGGGATGGTCGTCGATGCCATTGGCGCGTACATTCAAATAGATACCGACATTCGCATTACGGAAATTGTAGCAAGACTGCATCGCATCGCCGACCACGAAAAGCGTTCGACCATCCCCGGGCGTCCATCCGCTAATCAGTCGCTTAATAAGCTCGATTTGGCGCTCAGAGGTATCTTGAAATTCGTCGATCAAGATATGCGAAAGTTTGCTGTCGAGCGCAAGAGCAAGCTCTGTGGGGCCGTCATAGTCGGCGAGTGCAGCGACAGCGGCGCCGCCTGCTTGAGTGTGATCTATCACGCTGCGGCGTGTGAATTCTAGAATCAGCTCCTGGTTCAATCTGCGCAGCGTCTTGAGAAGTGCAGACAAGAGCGGCCATTGGTTATTAATGGACGCTGCGGAGGGGAGGCCTGTAAGTGTTTGTAACGAGTAACGGATTAATTCACCTTGCGGGCTTTCGGCGATTTCAGAGATGAGATCTTTGATTTCTTGAATCGCTTTAGCAGCAGTTTCCGTTAGCTCTTTCGGCACGTTCTTAGGATTAGGAAAGCCTTCTGTCACGGTAATACGTGCGCGCCAACTGCCTGATCCGGTCAAAAGCAGTCGTGTAAGCTGTGTCCAATGTTCTAGGTCTTCGCTACTGACCGTGGGCATCGAGGTGAGAGCAATTGGTCCAGGGCCATTTTTGGCTAACCAATGTTCAGACGTATAATTATTGAGTTGAATTAGGGTGGCCGCATAAGGCGCTAAATAATCGGCGAGTGACTCGAGCGTTTCGACTGCAAGCTCATCGATATAATTTTTTAACGTATTCTGTGCATCGATGGGATTGAAAAGTAATGCCGAGAGAGAGTCCAGCCACTGGTCTCGTTTATTCAATAAACTCAGCAGCAATGGTTCGATGCGTGATATGTCATTATCTAAATGAGAGAACAATGCTCTAACGCTCGCACCATCATCACTCTCATCTTCGAGTAACGACAGCGTCGCGGTAATAGCCGATTGAAAGAGTGGGGTGACGTCGGTCGTTACGCTCAAGTCTCCACCCACTCGCGAAGCGATGGGCAGTTGATTAGCCAGATAAATATTGAAACTGTCGATTGTCTGTATACGCAGCCTTCCCGGATGCCGGTCTAAGTTCCAGCCTTTCTCGGCATCTGCGTCGAGAACGCTGTTTGCTATGCGAAAATTTTGCCGTTTAAGGGAGTCCTTAATCGGGTTTTCTTCGCTGTCGCTCATTAGTAGAGTAATACTGTACTTGCTTCGGTGGTCTTTAGCCGCCTGCAGCGATTTAATAATCCTGTCGCGCATTTCCGATGCCGCTTTACGAGTAAACGTGATAGCTAGCACTTCCTCGGGCTCATCGCAGCGGGCTAAAAGGCTCATGTAACGCAGCGTTAGAAGCTCTGTTTTTCCTGAGCCGGCAGGCGCTTGTACGATGTAGCTGTTTTCGTGATCGAGCGCCATTTCGCGCTCGCCACTGTCCTCTACAACACCCGTCATACTTCTGCTCCATCGCTGTCGTCTGCGTCAAATCCGTCATCTGCTCTTAGTGCGGTAATCCGGCAGACACTTTGTAGTCGGCAGTATTCACAGACTGTCGTTGACTTGATCGGGGCAACCCTCGACTCGCCCGCTACAAACTCTGCGCCAAGTTCATCGACCAGCGTTGCCCAGCTTGCCCTTTTCTCTGACCATTTTGCGGCGTCTGAAATTAGGTCTCGCTCAAGGGTTTTGTCTTTTGCAGTCGGCTTGCCTCCGGTCAGCGGGGCGATGCTCGGATCGAAGTTGGCGCCTCGTGCTAAAGCCTTGTAGCCAACCGCTTTGAGATTAACCTGAGCGATAGCGAGTGCAGAGACATCGAGGTTTGCATCTCGCGTGACCGCAGTCGAATAGACTGGAAGCTGCATCTCTTCGGGCCGCGCGTGCTGAAGCGAGCTGATCGCCTTGATCGTGCTGCCAGTTTTATAATCGATTAGCGCAAAACTACCATCATTGAGTTGATCGATCCGATCGATTTTTAGGCTAAGTTTTAGGCCCTGTAAGGAGAGGGTGAACTGTTTTTCAAGCGAGCTCGACGTGAAGTCACCGCGCTCACTGTCTCGAAGGATAAACCTCGTAAGCATTCGTTTGATGCGCGCAGACTCAATCTCTGAGAAAACAGGCCCCATCAACTCAGGCTGTTGTTTTTTAAGCTCCTCTATGGCGACCGCCACAGCCGCGTTTAGCTTCGTGTCTAATTCCTCATCGCGGCTGCTTATTAAAGAGACAAGCGCTGCTTTATGCGGGATTGCTGCATACAAGTTTTCCAATGCCACATGAATCGCTTGGCCACGTTCACGGTGATCGAGGCCGTGTTTAAATGTGTCGAGCTCTTCGGTGTTGAGTCTCCTTTTAACAAAGGCTTGGAATGGGCATTGCGACTGAGAGGTGATCAGCGCTTGTCCGCCACGAATTTTTTCGATGCTCGAAACGGGCACTCGACGTTGGTCGAGAAACTCTTCTAACTCTCCCCTTTGGTCTGCACTGGGCGGTTTGTCTGCGTTGAGGGCAATGGCCTGCGCGGCGCCATTAAAGGGCAGACTCGATAATAAATTGCTGAGGCGGAATTCAGAATCGCCACCTTGTGAGAAATAGCTGGCGACGACACTCTTACTCACGTTTGAACACAATACTGCTAAATCGTTTCTAGCAGCCGAATATTGAAGCGAGGCATTAGAGCCTGGAATGTTTAGATCCCGTTGCAGCGCAGGCGGAATGAGCGGATTGGGGTGGGCGGCTTGTGGCCAGCTCTGATCGTCAAAACCGAGAAGCGACAGATGCGTAAAACTCATTCCAGCAGCCTCTGCCGGCGAATACAGCGAAAGCGCGCATTGCTGGCGGTAAACATTCTGCCCCCGATGCTCGTCTACAAGGCGTTGTAACGCGCCGAGCGCTGCATTGAGAGTCAGTGATCTGCCTAGTTCGCTGCTTTGTTCGAACGCGTTGAGTACAGTTTCCCAAGCATTGAGTGACGCCTTTTCGATAAGTGAGTTTTTGTCACCAGGCCAGCCAAGGAGGGCGAGTTGATCGCGGAAAACGCTAGCCCATGCACGCGCCGTGGTCTTGGTTTCGGCTGACCGAAGAAGAGTGCGGGCGTCGAGCATGGCGTTGTGTAATAACGGGCATGCATAATCTTTTTCATTCGCCCCTGTGATTCTGGTGATCGCGTGGCGACGAGTGCTAGCCTGCAATCGGCGCCTGAGGACTCGTTCGCACCTGATTCTCTGCTCGGATTCTTCCTTTGCCCCGATAACAAAAGGTGATCTCAGCAATCTGCAAAAGTCGACGAGCGATTGCCGCTCTTTATTGAGCCCCAGTAAGAGTAGTGCATCCTTGGCTAGTGCGGTGTCGGACAGTGTGGTGCCGGTGTTGCTCGAGTTTATCAGATGGGGCTTTTCTATAATGTGGAGGAATGCGTTTTGGTCATAGCCGCGGCGAAGCGCACGCTCGAGATCTTGCTGCACGTTTGCAGGTGCCGGCGTTATGATACCGATATGAGCGCCAGGGTCTTTTTTTTGCAGCATCAGTGCCCAATTAGCCGCGGCTTGGATTTCGTTAGCCTGCTCTTTGAATTCGGTCCTGTAAGCAGTCACGTTGTTTGTAGCCAGAAGATCGTTCGGCGTTTCTGAAAACCGGCTTTCATCGAGCGTCAGAAACCCGCGTAACGAAGTGTGTTCGGATAGACGCTCGAACAGGGCGCGATAATTTGCCGGCGTTTCATAGAAATTGAGAGTCGCTATATCGCCGAGTAATTTCGCGCTCGAAGCGTCTAATTTCTGGGCGAGCAGGGAGGTCGCCTCGACCAAGGTTATGCGCCCTAAGGCGTCACATCGCGATAAAAAATGGGTTTGCCACGTATTAAAAAGTGCGACATCGTCGAGATAATCATACTCTTGTAGCCAGTGCACACTGCTCTCGGCAGAGGCGCGGCGAAGATCTTGAAAAGCGCGCGAGGCAATGCGCGCCATTGCGGAGGCGTCGATAAGAGGATGCTCTTCGCGTGTCTCCTCTACGGCTTCTAGCCAGAGCTCTCTTTCGAGGCCTGGTTCCAGTATGTCCAAGTCGACATAGGGGCTTAGTCCGCGTGTAGAAAGCATTTCCCACACTTGCGCGATCCAGATGTCGACAGGAACAACATTGGGCTCGCGCCAGCTTGTAGTGGCGGCTGCACTGCCAAACGCTTCGAGGACAGACGCGGCAAGACGATAGTTTGGGGTGAGTAACGTAATGCCCGAGTCGAGGGCTTTCCGGAGTGTGTCGTCTAATTTGAATCGAGTAATGGCCATGCGCTTCGTGCCGCCTAGTGTAGTTTACTGCTTATGACTTAGGTTTGTAGCTGATCGAACTCGCTTGCCCATTCGAGGAATGTGTCGCTGTCGCCCTTAAACACAACGCGTTGCGCTTTTTTTGTCATCTGATACTCGTACATCGGGTCGTAATAATCGACAAGTAATCCTCGTATCCATGCGCGATGCTGATCATGGTCGTTATTGCTAGTGAGAGCCGCAGACATGATGTCGCGCAGAGCCGAATGACGCTCGCCTCCGAGTCGCTTTTTTATTCTATCCAAACTAGCAAGGAGAGACTCCGAAAATAAAGAGTCTCCTTGCACCGGGTCTAGCCGCCTGAAATCCGTAAGGTTAGACACAATATAATCGTTAAGTATTGTCTCAACCCGAAAATCCAATGACTCTTCTACGCGAACGATTGGCGCGACGCTCATTGCACGATGCAGTTCTAGAGGGAGCGAGATCGACCCGATCGCTCTGCTTTCATCCTCAAGAAAAAGTGTCGCTCCGCCCTCGCGCTCTTGTCTCAATAAATCGAGGGCTAATAGATTTTCAAATACGCTTTGAGCGGGCTGTGCTGACACGCGCCTGCCGAATGCCGAACCGCGATGATTGGCGAGACCTTCGAGATCGACCGAGCGCGTGAGGTTGTTGATCAGGTGAGTTTTACCCGTTCCGGTTTTTCCCGCTACGATTATGATCTTTTTTTCGCTTGCGACCCGTATTGTCGTGCTCAGCAAATGACGGCGCAGGGCTTTGTATCCTCCGCTTATCAATGGACGCTGCAATCCGCTTTCGGCAAGCCATTTTTGTACAGTCTGAGACCTCAGGCCTCCTCGAAAACAAAGTACTACCGCCGTTGGATTGTCTGCTATAAAGCGTATCCAAGCAGACATTCTTTCTTTTTTAGTATCGCCGGAAACGAGCTCAGTGCCTAACGTGATCGCTGCCTCTTGCCCTTTCCGTTTGTAGCAAGTGCCGACCTCCGCCCGTTCTGCATCGTTTAGCAAAGGCAGGTTGACCGAGTGAGGGATATGCCCATCGTGGTATTCACATTCGGCTCTTACATCGATCAGTGGGGTTGAATTAAGTAAAAGCTCGGTGAAGCGATCGGCAGGTATTTGCGCTAGTTTTCCGGCCTGAGGTTTAGGGATATCCATGAGTCTTCGGTCCGTCTGGCTGCCTGCGATTCTTAGCCTTGCAGTGTAACAGCTCTATGCTAAATTGGAGAGCAATTGGGGGTGTGTCTGGTGCGCCGAATACGTCGCCGAAGACGAGAACGAGCAGAAAATGACGGCAAAAAAAAACGGGAGAGGCGCTCATTAAAAACTTAGCAGCAGATAAAATTAAGTCGATAGCAGCGGCTGCGGAATCCGGTGATTGGCGCGGCGCGGCGCCTGTGCATTTGTGGAATCCTCCCTTCTGTGGAGACATCGATATCGAGATCCGTCGGGATGGCAGTTGGTGGCATGAAGGTCGCCCGATCAGGCGTAAAGGTATGGCAGAGCTGTTTGCCTCTGTTCTCTTGTTTAACGAAGGGGAGTACTTTCTGGTAACCCCCTTTGAGAAAGTGCGCATCCGAGTCGAAGACTGTCCGTTTCTGCTGACCACGCTCAGGGTTGAAAATGCCGGTGATGCTTCGACGCAGACGCTCCATTTACGCACAAGCCTCGGCGAAGAGGTTGCGATCGGCGCGGAGCATCCATTGTTTATCGGTGCTGATAGCAGCGGAAACGCTGAGCCTCATCCTACCGTAAATGTGAGAGCGGGACTGCTGGGCTTGGTTTCGCGATCGGTGTTCTATCAGCTGGCAGAGCTGGTTGTTAATCGAGCTGATACTGCTGTTGAGAGTGCTGTTGAGAGTGCTGTAGAGAGTACTGTAGATTGTGCTGCAGATAGTGCGGCAGGAAAGATAGGCGAACACTCAACTCATAGTCTTGGCATTTGGAGTAGCGGAGTATTTTTTGCTTTGGCATAAAATGGTTTTTCGCGACACGCACACACAATTTTTCTCGCGCCGCGCTATTGGCAATACGCTGTCATAAATGCTCTCGTTATTTGACCTGAGCCACCAAAAGCGGCATGATTAGCGGCTGTTTTAAGGCGCTGAGGGCAGTGTCTTAACCCCGCAGAACGCCGCGGATCAACTTGTATACTCTGCTGTATACCACCTCGTAAATCAGACCGAAGCCTGCCTTGAGTGCAGCTTCCAATGGGAGAATCCATGAAGGTTCTTGTAGCTATTAAGCGCGTCGTCGACGCATATGTAAAAGTTCGAGTGAAGTCAGACGGGACAGGTGTCGACCTCGCCAATGCCAAGATGGCAATCAATCCTTTCTGTGAAATTGCCGTTGAAGAGGCTATCCGCATGAAGGAAGCCGGAACTGCGGATGAGGTTATCGCGGTATCGATTGGTGCGACACAGTGTCAAGAGCAGATACGCACTGCGCTCGCGCTCGGCGCCGACCGGGGCATTCTTATTGAGAACGATGAAGCGCTTGAACCCCTCGCCATTGCCAAACTCCTGAAAGCGGTTATAGAGAAAGAGGGTATAGACCTCGTTATTCTCGGTAAGCAATCGATCGATACCGATAATAATCAGACGGGTCAAATGCTTGCCGCGCTCTGCGATTGGCCACAAGGTACTTTTGCCTGCAACGCCGAAGTCCGCGAGGGTAAAATTGAAGTAACGAGAGAAATCGACGGTGGTGAGCAAACAGTGCTCCTGGATCTACCGGCAGTGTTAACCACAGACCTGCGACTGAACGAGCCCCGTTATGCCTCATTACCTAACATTATGAAGGCGAAGAAAAAGCCAATCGATACAACAACTCCTGCCGAACTTGGCGTGGATGTCAGCTCTAATCTTAAGACGCTCAGCGTCGAGGCGCCTGCCGAACGGTCTGCAGGAATCATGGTTGAGTCGGTCGACGAATTGGTCGCAAAGCTTAAAACCGAAGCCAAAGTAATATAGGTGGAAACGATGACAACATTAGTAGTAGCCGAACACGATAACGCGAGCATTAAGTCTGCGACGCGCAATACAATTACTGCGGCAGCAGAGCTAGGCGCAGAGATAACCCTTTTAGTCGTCGGTACCGACTGTCAAGCGGCAGCTAACGAAGCCGCATCGATCGCTGGCGTTGCCAAGGTTTTGGTGGCGGACTCTGCAGTCTACGCGCATCAATTGCCAGAAGCTGTCGCTCCGCTTATTGCCCAAGTGGCGAGCAATTTTACCCATATTCTGGCGCCCGCTACGACAACGGGTAAAAACTTAATGCCAAGAGTGGCTGCGCTTCTCGATGTCGCACAGATATCTGACATAGTGACTATTAAATCAACCGATACGTTCGTTCGTCCCATTTACGCTGGTAGCGCGTTGGCGACAGTGCAAAGCGGCGATGCGATTAAGGTGATCACTGTGCGGACGACCGCATACGCTGAGGCTGCGGCGGAAGGCGGTACTGCATCAGTCGACGCTGTTGACACGGTGATTGAGCAGAGCGTTGCAAGTTTCGTTTCGGAAGAACTGTCGGTATCAGAGCGCCCAAGCCTTTCGGCAGCAAGCATCATTATTTCGGGTGGTCGTGGCATGCAGAGCGGTGACAATTTCGTTCTACTCGAAAAAGTCGCAGACAAGTTGGGTGCCGGCATCGGCGCATCACGCGCAGCCGTTGACGCGGGATTTGTGCCTAACGATTACCAAGTTGGACAAACCGGTAAAATCGTCGCTCCTGACCTCTACATTGCCGTGGGTATCTCGGGCGCGATTCAACATCTTGCCGGTATGAAAGACAGCAAGGTGATTGTTGCCATCAATAAGGATGAAGAAGCACCTATTTTCCAGGTCGCCGACTACGGCCTCGTAGCCGACTTATTCGTTGCATTGCCCGAACTAGAAGCCGCGCTTTAAGTGTAAAGTTCATCTCTTAAGGTGAGCTTTGCGAATTAGATGACCGCAAAAAAATACCCCGCTGGCGCTCGCCAGCGGGGTATTTTTTTACACGATTTTCTTAAAATTCCTGACTAAGTTGTTAGCCGCGTTTGTGGCGCGGATCGTTAGGCGCTCGTCTTCGCGGTGAAGGCTGTGCAGCAACGTCCGTGGGTGCTTCGGCGGCGGCTTCAGGCGTCTGCGTATTCTCCACAACAACTTCCGCAGGCTGTGTTGTATTCTCCGCAGATTGAATTGCAACTACTGCTTCAACTGCTTC
>ERZ887830.607-NODE-607-length-22433-cov-10.182858_pt1 | contig 22433 bp, 2 predicted proteins | sample MGYA00521101_ERZ887830 | MGnify/ENA primary metagenome ERZ887830 (study PRJEB32303, sample SAMEA104408592) | aquatic metagenome | biome: Marine water; feature: Pelagic; material: water | place: Baltic Sea | collected 2014-06-05T16:38:00 | depth 1,762 m ... | reverse complement strand
TATGACAAGTCAGGCTTGCCTTTAGTGCTAAGGAGAGCGACACTGCGAGTGATGACACCTGCGTACCATTTGTGAGAACCATCGTCCTCTATGTAAAGCATCTCAACCTGTGCACCCACAGGGAACTGCTGCTCGTAACTCAAGGCTTCGCCGGGTGCTGGAGGGACAACACCACCATCTAGAGGGCGGAAATGGCGACGATCAGAGGGAGCAGTAGGCGGAGTCTCAGGCTCATGTTCAGCAAGAGTCAGCTCGTTCTCGAGCGCCTCTTCCGGAGGTTGAATGCTGTCGAATGCGTCCAACAACGGCGTTATCTCCTGAAGCTCACCACGCGTGCGCCACGAGTCAGCGCGCTTGTGCCAGCCTGCCCACCTGATGCGATATCGATACAGCGTCACACCATCTATTGTGAAAGGCTTGCGCCCCACAATGCGTGCGACTGTAAGACGTTGAGCGCACTCCTCATCGGTGTTGAGGCGACGGGTTGGCCATGGGAGAAGGCGCTCCTCATGAAGGACCTCGTGCATACGCTGAGAGCGAAGGTTGCCCAAGACATAGTTGCCGCTGCCGAGGGTCTTTAGCACAGTGTATGGCCCCTCTGTGGGCTCCTCGCCTTTGGGAAGGACGTTGTCAACAAAAGCACCTCGGACTAGGAGAACCTGTTGTCCTGGTGTGTAACTCACGCGCGTCTCACGGCGCATGTCCTGATCAGCTTTGCGAGCCAAGGATTGAAGTCCAAGTGTGCGCGTGATGACGCTCCAGACGAGAGCGAACCGCTCGAGGTGATCGGCGATGTATGGTTTCAGCGTGTTTCCGTTATGTGGGCGACCAGTGAGGACGTCGAGAGCGAGATCGGGATGTCGAAGGTTGTTGGCGAAGAATGGTGAGAAGCCCGTAGCCTCGTTGACTGCCGAGTTGTAAGACATCTCAAGAAGTGGTAGGTACAGGTGCCAGCGCGTATCCTTGGAAGCCAGACGGTGAGTGAGGAGCATGGACTTGAGTGTAGAGAAGAAGCGTTCGCATAGGCCAACTGTCGCGTGATGGTACGCTGTGCCATCGTCCATACGCACGTTGTGCTTCTCATACAGCTGAGCAATCAGCTCAGAGATGAGGACGGAGCCTCGATCAGAGCGAACAGACTGCGGGCGCCCATAGAAGCGCATGACCATGTGAACTATAGCCTCGGCGATGTCCTCGGATGTGTGATTAGGAGGCAGCGGAACGCACAATACGCCACGTGTGAACTGGTCCACGAAGGCAAGGACCTTAGTGTATTCTCCAGATGTCCACCCGACATCGTAGACGTCGCAGACGAGGTGGGCCCAAGGGCTGAAGCCAAAGTTGCCCAGGTGCATAGTGCCAGCTTTGTGGTGAGGAATCTTCGAACGCCGGCATATGCGACAAAGTCGAATGTAGATGCGAAGGTCTGCACGTGCCTGAGGCCACCAGTAGAGGCGACGCATGAAGTTCCAGGCCTTAGTCGCTCCCAGGTGACCCTGCCGATCATGGCACTCACGGAAGGCACAGATGCGATATTGAGGAGGTAGAATGATGGGGCCATGTGCACCAACAGAGCGCAGCGTGCGCCGAAGGACACCATCACCATCGATGTACGTGAGACCGACCTCTGTCACAAACGCCTTGCGCTCCTCTGATGTGAGGTCAACAGGGAAAGTACCCGAGCAATGGTATGTGAAGTAAGGCTCGATGGCGGGGTGGGCTCTTTGTGCATCAGCGATGACGGAGAGCTCCGGAAGGATGTGCGGGTCGTGCATGCCTGCAGCTGAAGAGCTGTCGACGTCCCTCTTGGACTCGCATGGTAACGGCGGAGGATTGCCTTCTAGCCCCTCACTTAGCCCTCTCAGAAAGCGGTCGGATACGCAGAGGCCGCTGTGACGAGAGTCATTGCCCTCGTTGAGCTCCTGATCTCGTGTCTTCGTAGCAGGCTCTGAGGCACCGCTGTGACGAGAGTCATCCTGGGCTGAAGCATCATGACCTTGATCTCCGGCAGCAGGCTTCGGAGCACCGCTGTGACGAGAGTCACTAGCGTCCTTGTCACTGCAATGTGAGTCATCCGCAGCAAGAGCATCGAGATTGGAGCATGGGTATCCAAGGAGGTCTGATATCTGCAGTGGGCGACTGAGCAAGCAAGAGGCCACACCCTGGACCTCATTGTAAGTCTGAAGGTAGTGCTCGAAGTGTCGCGCGACGGGCGCGAGTAGGTTCGTCTCTTCTGCAATGCTGTTGTTATGCCCACAATGGAGACAAACGCCATCATGCTCCATTCGATCGACCATGCCGCAACGGTGGCAGTGACGCAGCGAGAGCGTCGCGAGACCGGGGGGCACACCTGTGAAGCCATTGACACTGAGTCCTGCAGCAACGCGACAACCCTCGCAGTTGGCGTGTGATGTGAAACCCGACGGCGGTGGTGTGAAGGGAATGCTCTCTATGAGAAGACGTTTCGAAGGGGGATCTGGGCTCCACTCGAGGTAGCTGGTAGGGTAATATATCATGGGCTCCCTTTGCGATGCTAGGGCGACGTTGGCGGTAGATGTTCGACGCGTCCTAGGGTCAAGGCCAAGCTGAGCTCCCTGTTTTCTGGCGTGGTCGCGAAGGGCTTCAGAACACTCAGCTGAGAGGCGGTCATGAGCAGTACCGTGGGTCACGACGCCAGCGTACGGATGTTTGCGAGCTTCAGTGGCAGTCAGCCTGAAGCCATTCTGGGTTGACCGCGATGCGTAGAAAGCTGGAGCGTGATCGGAGAGAAAAGGGACATAGCAAGCGAAGAATGTTGTAGAGCTGGAGGCATTCTGTCCAACGCAGACGACGTTGTCGATTCCTTGCTGTATGCTTTGCGACAGCTTAGGGAGTAGCTGCCAGCGTCGATCAACAGATACGTCCTCAGCATGTGGATAGCCAGAGGGGCCCTTACGCGCGGCTGGCCCAGCGAACCTATCAAATGCAGCAACAGCGGTGTCCAACGCTGTGTCGCCAATAGTGATGAAGAGAGATGGGAAACTCCAGGGCTTGTGAGGATCAGATCCACTCAGCACGAAGACATGTGTGCCATCGTGCACGATGAGCGCGCTGTTCTGTGTGGTGAGAGTGCGGCCCAAGACAACGTTCGTGCAAGCTACACGTGAAGTGTTGGACTGGTTGCCCATTGGACGTTCTCGCCTGAGGCGAGATGACCACCGACGCTGGATGATACGTGTCGCCGCCCGCCGGGAAAGGGGAAGGCGAGGCTGCGGCCGTGCTGCGGGATACTTGGGCACGAGTAGGCCTAGGGTGGTCTCATACTGGACAAGCTCGAAAGCGCTGCGGTGCTCGGAGCGAACATTCAAGGATCCTTGTCCACGGCGATATAAGACGAGACGGTGACTCGAGTACAGGGAACCCATTTTGAATGCTCGATATAAAGCTGGAAAGATGCAGGGCAGCGAAGGGCAGATGCAGTATGCCATGAATAGATGGCCCAACCGTCGAGGCTTGCGAATGCACGATGAGATGCAGGTAGAGAAGCGTCTTACTGAAGGTGCGAGACCCATAAGTGAGGACCACTCGGCGCTGAGAGACGCCTTAACGGTGACCATCGAAGCGCGTGAATCAACGTGTGCCATGTCAAATGCGCTTAGACCTTCTGGAAGCTCAGCGAGGCCCGTAGAGCGAGATCGTACGCAGACGATCCACTCCTTATCGACGACGACAAACACAACGCGTGGATCGGCAACTTTGACTCTAGAAAGAGGTTGGCTGCGATCATGTGACAGCGTTAGAGCGAGATTGTGCAGGGATAGATCCGTGAGGCGTTTGGACATCACACCATGAAGGGCGACGCAGTAGGCAACATCTTCGGCAGAATAGACGTAAAGCTCGTACGGAAGTGGACGCTCCTCGAACATGTATGGTACATGAACAAGCTTGCCTTTGTGTGTGAGGTGAACGACATCGGTGCCGAGCCAATCGAGGAGGACAGGTCCAAGGCCACGCGAGGTGCCTGGATGACGTCCACACAGCAAAGCATCTGCAATGCTTGTGTCGAACGCAGCTTGGACCAGAAGGCCATGTTCAACCTGCAAAGCGTACGCGTCACCGTGGCAACTGTGCATCACTTTGATGATCGTAGGATCAGCGAGCAGGCGGCGGAGACCACAACTAGGTGAGCTGAGGAGCTCTGGAGCGACATGCGTGTCCATGACGAACGTGGAGTGACGTGTGGCGAGCTGCGCGAGGGCGACGTGAGGGCGAGCTCCTGCGAGCGACCCTTCGAGATCAACAGCCAGAACTGGCTCTGCTGCGAGCTCAGGAATCAGATGGTGCTCCACACCAAAAATGCAATCGTCTGCCGTGTCACAGAAAACAGAGGAGCCCTCGTCAAGGGTATGGCCCGTGTTGAAGCGAGGTAAGGCGAGGGAGGCGGAGCTCTCCGTAGTGAAGGCCTGAGCAGCGTTGGTCGAAGCTGTAGATGATGCGAAGCGCTCTGCTGAATCGCGCAAAGCAATATGACGCAAAGCACGTGTGTTGTATTGACCGTAAGGCCACCTGAGCTGACGCTCGCCCAGTGCACGTCGAGACGGGGGACGTACAGGGTTGATCTCGTACGAGTGTGCGCTCAACACTCGGCTATAGTGCGCGTCGCGCCAAAGGCGGTAAGGCCTTTTTGCAGACAACCGTTGGCATGTATGAACAGAGAAGTTAGTGCAGAACATGTGATCGTCAGGTTCCAAGTTCAAGTTCTTGAGCACGGATTCGTTGTGCAGATCAATGAAGCTGGCTGTAGCGTCGCCTCGGCAGACGATGCGAGGTGTGTCTGCGGTATAGCACGCAAAGAAGCGAGTGCGCATCAGGCCGTCGCCTTGAGGCCGGGGTCTGAAGACGAAGGCTTTAGCGACGAGCTCCAGCAAGTCAAGTGCAGAGTGGGAGTCGAATGTCTCGCACACAAACTTCCTGATCGCGTCCCTGTATGTGAGCTGCTTGCGCATCTCTATGCTGTACGGACACGATGGAAGTGAGAAGCCAGTTGCGGTGTGAATGAAGAGAGCACTTAAACCCTGCGTGACGTGAGGTGTGAGAATGAGGAGTCCAAGGCGATCGGAGTAAACAGTCTTCGTCAGAGGCGCCGCGTCGTTGAGAGAGTTGGCCCACGCAGCACCTGCACGGGCCGCCCGCGGCTGAACTGGGAGCGAGATCATAGAGCTGCGGCCGAAAGCAGCGTACTCAGGGAGGGGTGTAGGCATGGAGGATATGGAGGCTGACAGGGGCCACGCGATGTTTGCAATAGCCACGCGAGGTGAACTATGCGGAGGTGCCATGACGACACGGAGCAGCATTACGACGGCGCGTGAGAAGCAGTCGGCGACAATGTTCTCGGGGCCAGGTATATAGTCAATGTCGAGGTCGTAGGCCTGGATGTCAGCGACCCACCCTTGTACACGCGAGCCCTGCTTGTGCTGTGTTTTCATCAGCCACTTGAGGCTTTTGTGATCTGACTTGACCTTGGTATGCGAGCCCAAGATGTAGGGACGCCATTCACGGACAGCACACACCAGTCCATAGCACTCCTGGTCACGGACAGCCCATCCACGCTCCTGTTCTGTGAGGCGATGTGACCAGAACGCAACGGGTCGAAGGGATGAGGGATCATTATCGTCTTCACGCTGCATAAGCGAGGCGCCAACGCCGACAGAGGATGCAGTGTCGACAACAACTTCGAAGTCCTTGCTGTAGTCCGGCCTTGTGAGCGCAGTGACCTTAGCTAGCTGATCCCTGAGGAAGGTGAAGGAGGCAAGAAGCTGTAAGCTTGTAAGGATCTTACGAGTGTCGGCGTTCTTAGCTTTGAGAGCGTGGAATGGTGCAAGCGTGATGTGCAAGTTCTTGAGAAACCTCCCATAGAAGGTGATCATGCCACTAAAACGAGCGGCTGCAGAAGGATCTTCACGTATGTGCGCAAATGAAAGATCATAGATAGCCTTCGTGCGCTCTGGATTAGGCCGGGTCCCATAGGAGCCAACCATGTACCCCAAGTAAGCGGTCTCACGCATGCCAAGGAACACCTTCTTAGGGTTGATTGTGAAACCTGCTTCACTCAACCTGTCAAAGACCAGCCCAACGTCTCGCATGTGCTCATCCCAACTGCCATCAGTTGGAATGAGCACGTCATCAAACATAGCACACTGCTATGCCAGGAGGTAGGCCGCGCATAGCGGCGTCAACAACCATTTGGAATGCTCCAGGGCTCGAAGTAAGCCCCATCGGCAGCCGCGTATAGCACGCTTGACCCCAAGGCGTCGAGAAAGCTGTTGCCAGCTTTCCCGAGAGGCCGTCTTCCATCTCGATCTGATGAAAGCCAGACAGCATGTCGACGCAACTGAACCATTTGGCCTTTGCGAGAGAGGCCAAGTTGCCTTCGATGCTCGGAAGAGGGTAGTTGCAACCATTGCGAGCTTTCAACACAAGCTGGTTAAGCTGCCTGTAGTCCAAGACGCAGCGCATCTGCGAAGTGCCCAGCTTAGGCACAAGCATGGGACGTGCGTTGAAAGGGCTGGAGCACCACTCGAGTATGCCAGCCTTCATCTGCTTGTCTACTGCTTCCTTCAATGCTGCATACTCAGCTGGGGCAAGGCGTCGTGGTGGAAGTGCTGGTGGTACGGCGTCAGGCGGGATCTCGATGCTGTGCTTGTACATATGCACCCACCCGAGCTTAGATGCGAAAACACGTCGACGAGTCTCAATCATATGCAGGATGTCTTCTCTCATGAGATGGGTGCACCCAGGGTCGAGCGAGATAGTCTGGATAATCTCTTCCGAGGTGAACTCCAGATCAGCATCCTTGATGGTCGGGTTGACGATGAAGCGAGCAAGCGGGGTGAGTTGAGCGATGCGCACACGGCGCACGTCGGGATTGATGACGCGAAGGAAAAGGTAGCCCTGCTCATCAGGCTGGTAGATGCCAGGCGAGATCATGACAGGTAGAGCCTTGAGGCGTTCATCTTCCATAGGCAGGACAAGGAGAGGTGTGTCGTCAATGGCTGCCTTTGGGACGCGAACCCTGACCAGCGCCTCGCTCCACGCAGGCACGTCGATGGCCTCAGAGTTGTAGGCCACAGGTACGGCGGATTCGGTGAGCGACGTAGAAGCGACGTTGTTTCCAGTGGGTGCATGGGAGAAGAAGATGGGTTGCGAAACTGGAAGCCTGTTTGAGTCGCGCAAGATGATGAAACCATCCATTGAGACGCCTGACTCATCGTGGCACCTGTCGAAGTCATATACAGTGCGAGTGACCCTATGAAAGTCGTTGCCAAGTAGGATGCCGTTGTGTCCACTGAGTACAGGCACATCGTCAAACTGGACAATGGTGTCACCGAAGTCCAGGCAGAATGAGGCGTGGTACAAGACGAGGTTGACAGCGCCTATACCTGCAATCTGCTCCACCGAAGAACGAAGCTGTGGGACACGCTTAGCAAGGCCAGCGGCAGCAAGACGCTTGAAGTCAGCTTCGCCTATGAGGCATGTGCCAGATCCAGTGTCGCCCATGAGTGCGCATAAGATGGCGAGATGCTGTGCGCCCTGTGCGTTGCACGCGCGTACTCCATGCAGGTGGACGGGAGACTGTATGCCAGGTCGAGAACTGACCACGAAGTCAGGCATTGACGATTTTGACACTGAGTTGTGAAAGACGTGATCGGGTTCACGGGAGAGAGGGACGGCACGAAGATTATAGGAGCGTGCTGTCCGCAGTTGTGCTGGCGATGGTGGCGAAGCATCAGGTGGAGTGCCCAAGGTGCGTTGAAGATGTTCGCGGTATAGGGAGTCGATCTGTTCACGCTGGATCTGAGCTTGCTCTCGGCGACACCGTTGTGCACCACGAAACATCTCGCTCACGGCCTTAGCTTGAGCTGCAGAAGGTTTCTTGGGCGCGGCTTCAAACTCGCTGCGTATCTCACTCGCAGCGTCGAGACAAGCTTGCCTGTCGATCTGAGGATCCAGCTGACTAAGGAGACGGTCTCCCTCTTCAGAGCTGTCAGTGTCAGATCCACCGCTATTTGTAACACTGCCTTCAGAGTCTCCCGCGCGGGGCTTTAAGATTGCTGCCGTGATGTCGCTGTCAAGTGCGTCGAGAAGACGAGAATGAAGGGTGTGCTCAAGTGGTGTTGAGTGTGATGCCAGGTACTTGCGAGCACGCCGGCTTGCACGCGCAAGTTCGGCTTCTGAATCGTCGAGCGACGCGAAGTATTCTGTGACGCTCTTGCTGTTGATGGTGCCGAGCTTTTCGATCTGTCTCAGATGTATAGTGTTGATGGCATCCTCGACGTGACCTCTTGAACGCAAGCGTTCCAGCTGATGTCGGGCAGCACGCTGTATGACAAGGGTGGCTGAAGTTTCAGAGGCAGATGGTGGAGATGAGGTCACCAGAGGCGTCTCCAACTCGGGGGCGTGTGTGCTGTTATTGCTGCTAGCTCCAGCAGAAGGGCGAATTAGTGCCGTGAACAGTAAAGCGTCGATGGAAGGATGTGGAGCAAAGATTGTGAGAGAGGCCTGACTGAGAGCTGTGTTGATGTCAGGTGAGGCGTGACGGAGGGTGGATGCTTGCAGGATGCCGACGGCGTATGAACGCAAGGGCACAGGTAGTGGTAGAGCGAGTGCGTCAGGAGGTGGTGACGCGGGCAAGTGGAGCTGCTCGGGAGGCTCCGGTGGCGAGCAGGTTGAGTGTTGCTGTCCGCTGTTATTTGCACTGCGGCGCGACTGTGAACGTGAGGAGTGCAGTGGCGATGTTGGTTTGCGATAGGTTATTGAGAGGCTGGGACGCGCACGTGGAGCACAAGTCGTCACGACCAATGAGACCAGCACATCCGCAACGAAGGCAAACGAGCTCTTCGATGAGGACGCCATCGTCCGACTCAACGCTGGCGCATGTGGAGCTGCTGTCGGCACTACGTCTGTCCACGGCAACGGTGGAGCATGGTAAAGAGAGCCTCGTATTCTGCCATATACGCTGGATCCTGACTGCAGCACGATGCCGCTGTACGTGGTACGCGCGTGGCGCTCCACGGCTGTCGCGCCCTCCTGACCATGAGCCATCAGTAGGAGTAGAGCGGGGAGTGTCTTGTCTATACACTGCCTGTGCAGGTGTCTTCAGCTGCGCCTCAAAAGCTCGTCGTTGCTCTTCGAAGGCGTGGTCCGCGGGAGATGTTAGCTTACCAGAACGAGCTCGCTCTTGCTCGTCCACTTCAGAGGGCGGCAATGAGTCGTTGGAGCCTTCATCTTCCCTTCCGTCCACGGCACTCCCCCCACCGACGAGAAAAACGGCGGGCTCGGATGATGGAGAGGAGGAATCTGCTATCATGAGTTCATCTGTATGCTGTTGAACAGCGTCGTTGCTTTGCGAAGGCGATGATGGCAAAGTGGTGCTTGACAGCTGGTGGACATACGCAAGCCCCGAACGATGAACTCTGCGCTGAACGGGTGGGTTGGCTGAAGCATCAGCTGAGGATGCAGGAGGCCGTTTGCGGGCGAGGCGATAGCGAACTGCAGCCTGCAAAAGGCGAGCGCGGCGAGCGCAGCGCTCGCGAGAAGGTGCGGACGTACTGCGTTCGAGGGCGGAACGAAGCTGTTCTACTGACTGCCGTGCGAGACGGCGGCGAGCAAAAGTCTGTATTCGTGTGACGTGCTCCACTGAGTACCGAGCGCTCGTAAGCGACGGGTCCTTACGCCGGAGGTGCGCGTGTGCCATGAGGCGACATTGACCGCGGTCACAAATTGGAGTGCAAGCTTCGTCTGGGTAAATGGCAAATGCAGCAGGATTGCCCTCCATAAAGACCCATCCATGTGGACACTGAAAGTGAGTGCAACCCCATGTGAACTCGTAATACAGAGGTCCTCGTCGAGCAAGGGCGTTGCGCGCAAGATGCCCACGAGTTCGGGCCTGTATGCGAACAGCGGCAGCGGGGCGGAGGCGTTGAGGCAAGGCGCACCCAAGTTGAAGCAAGCGATGATCTGTGAATTCACGTTGTATAGTGCGCGCTGCTATATCAAGACGAGCAGCAATGCGCGTTGGAGGCTCACCGGCGTAGGCACGAAAACTGCAAATGAACCGGAGCATACTGGCACTGCCAGGATACGAGGAGCTATTCGTACCAGGCCAGTGAGCGGATGTTGGACGTTGCGATAATGGACGTGGCCTGCGAGTGAGCTGGCCTCTGAAGGTGCGCTGTATGATGAACACTGCGGAGCTGAGCCGCGCAGCGGTGCACACTGTGGACTCCCCCTCATGGGTGCGAAAGCGAGTTAGGAGGCGATTGGCGATGCTGCCAGGGTACGTGAAGCTAGTAGAGCGGCGACTAAGCGCACGGGCAAAGGCTGCGGAGCTAAGTCGACGCCTGAATGCAGACTGCAAACGCACAATGGCGCAGCGAGAGCGCTGTAGCAAACGGCGCCCCAGAAGCCCACGTGCGAAGCATTGCAGAAGCCGGCGAGATGAACGAGAGGCAGAGTTGCGAGCCCATCTTTGGATGACGAGAGCTGCGAGCCAACCGACAAATTTGGGGAAGCGATGGCGAGCCCACGAGGGCAAGATACGACGGTACAGCGGGCCGTGAAAGCTGTGGTTCCATCCATTGAGCAGTATAACGTGTTGAGCAATGCGACGATACGCGTAGACGCGTGCAAGAGAGCGACGCACAATGCAACGGCGGAGGTAGCACTGCACAACAACAGCTGCGCTGCAGGCGAGATCGTCAGAGGCCCAGAGCTCTCCAAGGGCAGCTAATGGGCGGCGTGGATTGAGAGGAGGTCCAGAAGGTTTGATGAAGCCTGCAGGCAGGATGGAGAGAGCAAGGCCGACGACATTGCGCTGACGACCCCGTTGAGAAGCTCGCCAAGACCCAACAGTCGGGTGTTGAGTCATGTATATAGACATGTATACCTGCTCGACCTCAGCTGAAGTCCAACGCCCAGGCTGCAGCTCGAGTGATGGTGGAATGGAAGGGACATAATCCTGAGGGCGACCAGGCAGAAGGCCGGAGCCGAACATGTCATAGAGGCGTTGGAATGAAGGCTGGAAGACTGCAAAGTCTATGTACCGCCACACATCGAACTTGCTTGCTGGTATTGCGATTTGTGGCTTAGGGCACCAGAGACGGCACAAGAACCCACCGCGAGCAGTGAGGAGAGAGTGACGCGCGAAGCGAGACTCGACGTACTTGTCGAGGTTATGCAAGGAGGCCATGACCCTAGCGTCACACGGGAGATCAAAGTATGGTACACGGCTGTAGTCGCGATGCTCAGTCCAGGCTGCAGTGCAGATGCCTCGGAGGGTAGCCGAAGTGCTAGCTAGGAGGAGTGAATATGACATCATGGCTAACGATGTCCAATTAGCGACAACGATGTCGGCGACGATGTCGATGAAGCACATCTGAAGGCCCTGTGCCTGAAGCGCGCAGACGCGCTCGGCGAGCATCACCGTTGCCGTGCGGGCGGTGTCGCCTGACGCAGAACTTTCCGCTGAAGATGCGGTATCTGGTGGAAAGAAGCGTGGGAGGGAAGAGCGGAGAAGGACACTCATGTGCGGGCGACGAGTATCACGGAGATGTTGATCGAAGACGTTGATTGGACAGCTGTAGGCAGCGTCACGGCTGAGGGCGTTGATGTTGACACATCCTACGGAATCAAGAGGTGCTTGCCGGATGCCCGGGATGCGAAGCGACGTGAGTGACGTGACGTATGCCTCATACTTGATGTCATAGCCGCGCACCTTGTCGTGGTCCACTGATCGAACGGGGCATAGCACAGTACCAGAAGGGCGCCCTAGGGAAGCGTTGTCTATAGCGCCGCGCAGCTGGCGTCGCAACGAGCGGAGGGGACTCTCCTCCTGGCGACCTTCATGCAGAGAAGCCGCAGCCTCGAGGGAGTACACATATGAGCGCCATGAAAGAGTAGAGAGATGATCAGTGGGACGAGTGTGTGAAGAGAACCACTCGAAAAGGAGATGGAAAGTGTCCAGGAGGGGTGATGAGAGGGATGTGAGCTCTTGGTTGACAAGAGTCTGTTTGGCACCCACTCTGGCCGCTGTCAGGCCACACAGAGAGTAATGCCGCGTAATGTGCGTATGGGGCAGACAGGAAACCTGTGTAGCTTGCAAGCTAGGACTGCGTCCGAGGAAGCCGCACGAAGAAAAGAAGGTAGCCTGAAGAGCGCGATAAAGCGATAAGGCGACGGAGTCACGAGTTTTGCGAAACTGTGTCCCATTACCAATGGCGGGGGCAGCGATGAAGATGACGCCATTGACCTCTATGTGGTCGCCTGGTTCGACAGTTCCAGCAGTGATGCCGAAGCTAAGCAGCTGGGCTGCTGAGCACGTGAGCACAGACTTGTCAGGTGACTGGTGGAGAGCTTCCTCTATGAAGCGGTGGAGTGGATGGCAGGTGCATAGGCGTGCAGGGCGCCCTGTGAGGACACGGCCTGCGGCTCGCTCACGCACATAGTGGGCCTTCAAATCAGACGGCTGGGTAGGCATTGTTGGGACGCCTGGGCTACGCATCCACCGCTGACCATATGTCGGCAACAGAGAGGCGGTCCATTCAGCGCGAGCGGATGCAAGAGCTCCTCGTGTGATGGTTGCACGCCGGTCGGTGAAAGGGACGAGGTTGCGACCCCTCGAGACGAGGATGATGTGAGAGCCATGGACGACGAAACAACAGACGGCTTGAACAGTTTGGATGAAAGGCGTATTGGAGACCACTTCACCTTCTACGGCCTGGTCCCCATGATCGGCGAGGCCAGCGTCATCAGCAGTGCTGTGCCCAAGCTTAACAGCAGCGCGCTTATAGCGTTGAGCCCAATCGGCAAATCGGGTCTTGTGGAAATGCATAGGAGGAAGAGGTGGAGCACGCGTGGGCTTGGCAACCGAGACGCTGGGCCATAGTGTAGAAGCAACAGAGGGTGTGAGCACACGCGCCGCGTTGGAAGAGCTTGGTTGCCATTTCGCCACAGAGTCGTCTAAGGACTGGTAAGCGCGACCCAGGGCGCCGTCGAGCATGCCAATGGAGGGCGTGAGCGCGGCGGTCCGTTCAGCACGTGTAACTCGTATGGTTGTTGATAGTGAATCAGAAGGTGAGCGTGAAGCGACGGTGACGGCGACAAATGCTCGAGCGAGCTGCTGTTCACTGACGGCGGTGGTGCAATACGTGGGCTGTACCAAAGTCGCAGTGGAGCAAACTGTGCGATAGCGGCCGGAGGAGAGAGCGATGAAGGCAGGGTGATCATGGAGACTGGTTGACAGTGGGTGGCCTGACGTCCGGAGCCAGTCGCGCAAGATGGCGAGGTCGAGACCCCATGTGGAGCAACCACGCTTAGAAGCACGGCACAAGAAGGTTAAGTACTGATCAAGAGGTACGATGACGGCTGAAGCTGTAGAGGGTGAGTACTGCGATGTCGGGTTAGGCATAAAACCGAACTGGGCGACGACGTCAGTGGTGAACTGGCGAGTGGAGGCAAAAGTGTCTGTCGACACACGTGGAAGGTTGACGCGTGCGTCATCATCGAGTACGTGAGTACGGAAGACGAGGTGTTGTGAAGACTGGACATCAGCCATGCCCATGAAGCGAAAGTGCGCCTTGTCGAGCGAGAGCTGTGGGTACCGAGTGTCAAGGGTAGTGCTAACGTCGCTAACGAGAGTCGATCTCCGCTCAGGGATGCGGGAGCCTAAGAGGTGACCATCAGCTGTGACGACAATTGTCCGAGGGTCGCTAGCGGGGACGAGGACGACGTGGAAGCGATAGAACGGCATGCACGGTAGGGGGCCGCGGCAGAACAAAATGCTCACTAGCCAGGCTCGCAGCTGAGGGTCAGCGACACTCTCGGTGTAGTCGATGACGGGAACGCCAAACCGACGGGCCATGTGGTACATCACGAGCTGGGGTCCTAGAAGAGAACCAAGGCGAGGCCAGAGAGCGTTCTTGAGCTGTTGAGTCTTGCGAATGTGCTCGGGAGAGTTGCCCGTGGCGCAGCACCAGTCAGCGTGCGTGACGCCCAGTGGCGGCGTGCCGAACACGCCGAAAATGTCACCTGCACAGCAGTACCACGGGCGACGTGAAACCCAGCCACCTCCAGGTTTGATGTAACGGAGCCATTTAGAGGGATCGTCTGGATCACGTTCTCCAAGGAAGATGGGGACACCATCAGGGCCTAAATGCTGGATGGGCCTCAGGCCACCACTGCATGTGTGCTGTCCAAGCCACGTAGCCCAGTGCGTGAGCTCTGGATCGATCAGTGGCGGGCAGTCGTCCTCGTGGTATATGATGTGCCGGTCAGCCGTCTTCTCTCCGGTTGTGAAGCCTGAGACAGAGGTGCCGGTGATGTCCTCCATTTTGCTGAGGCTGTTTACAACAGACTCGTGGAACCAGGCCACGTCGCGATCCTTGTAAAATTGATGCTCCATTCCTACAGCAGAAGAGATGGTGCGTTGAGAGCCATCTGAGGCCTGCCCCTCACGAAAGTGAGCGAGCGATGTGAACGGCGCACAGTTGTAGGTGGTGAACGTGCTGGTGTGTGTACAGCCCCTATGCAGAGAGAGAGCCTTTGCCACATCAGCGGACTCCAAGCCGTTGCCTGTGGTGAGAGTGACGCGTGTGCCCTTGAAGCGGCGGATGAAGTCGCCTGCATTCATGTCGAGGTCGATGCCAGCCACCTCGATGCCGGCCTCGTGGACGCCAACCGTGAGGCCGCCGGGCACGCAACCCTTGTGCACTTGAAGCGGAGGGCCGAAGCGAAGAGTGTAAGCTTGCGTGTACAGGCTGAAGTGCTGAACTCTGAGGTCGACTCGAGCATGCTGGTCTGTCCAATGGTGAGGCTGAGCGCGCTCCCTGAGTCCAAAGCCACAACGGGGCTCGGACTTGTGTCTGAAGTAGCACCACAAAGGGACGGACTGTAAGCGTAGAACAGATCTGAGCTCGTGGCGTGAAACGGTGAAGCCGAACACGTTCAGGGGGTAAGGGAAGGTGCGAGCCCTTCTAGTGTATACGCAGCGTGCAAGCTCCTCGCTCCATTTGTAGCATAGGCCAACGACGGCGTCAGTGTACCTACGGCAGCCAGGCAGACGACCACTGGAGTATCGTGTGCGTGCAATGAGTTTGGAGAGCGATGCGTGAGCTTCCGTGGAGCCCTTGTCAATGCGGAAGATGAGAGCGTAGTACTCCACTGTCTCAGCTGCAGTGAGCCAGCCTGTGATACGAGAACGCCAAAGCCAGAAGAGGCGTCTGAAAAAGCCCAATGCTCGAGTTGGGTATGCCCGTGAGTTCCACATAATAGGTGCACGCTTTTGAGCTCGAGCAGCATTGACAATAGCTGTCTGGCGATAGTGAAACTCTGGCGGCAGACTCTGATCTCGATACGTGTTGCTGTTCGCTTGCGACGGAGTGAGGGCGCCTGCTGTTAGCTCACATGAAGAAGTGAAGACTGCGAAAGCTTCCGCATCACTGTCGTGAGGCTGCATCCAGGCTGCTCTTCCTAAGTCACTCAAGGCTGCGTGCTGACACACACCTGTGGCGCCCAAGTACAAAACAACAGCGGAGTTGCTGACATGAAGGAGATCTTTGCAACTGAAATCATCGAAGCTGCTTGAACGCGAGTCATGATCAGCGTTGACGAAGTCCTGTGATGTGGTGAGCCTGCCTGATGGCCCGAGGCGGCGGCTTTCCCTTCCGTCCACGGCACTCCCCCCACCGACGAAAAAGGAGGGCAGCGCTGCGTGCGGAGCAACTGGACACGGAAGCAAGGTGACGGACGAGTCTAGAAGTCGGTGAGGCGAGAGATCGGCGTCGAGCCACAGCACTCGATCATGATCGGGGAAACTGACGTAGCGCTCACCGACGGCCTTGCTGATGACGGCGATGGCTGCGTCAACATTGGAAGCTGGGAGTTGCATGCGAATGCCCAACGTTCGCAAAGAGGAAAGCATGGCGTCGAAGGAAGCGGGCGTGTCGGCATAGATGACGAGAGAACGGCGGACCTCATCCTTGACAGCTCCGCTGAGCGCAGCACAGGTAGATCTGGCCGCGGCACTCGTGGCCATACGCCGGTGTCTGTAGGCGGCAACGCCTTGCACAAGCGTGGCGTATATGAGACCAAACGAAGCAGAGAAGTCAACTGACGCAGTTGCCTCGAGGTGCGTACGCTCGAACGCACTGCCAACGCGCAGCTGGCGTCGTTTACGGGGAGAGAACTTGATGGCAGTGGCACCAGGCAGAGGAGTAGCAACATCCGGAGGGCCGAAGACGCGAAACAGGGCGTCGTCACAAAGGGCAGGGATGTCGACAGAGATATAGTCCTCAGATGAGCCTGGCTGCGCTGGACACCAAACACTGAGCGGAGCGAAGATGGGGAAAAGCCAGCGTCGTGAACGAGTCTTGGAGGCAGGATAGATGATGTGAAGGTGTAACCAAGGGACGCTTGCGTGTGGGGGAACGTGCCAACCGACGAGGATGTCAGATGCATCCATCGTGGGTCCAACAATGCGCGCCATCTCCGTGATGCCTTGTGACGCCATCTGTGTGACGAGCGATGAGCGTTCTGGAAGGTGTTGAAGCTGAGTACAGTCGCGAATGTAATCCCGAGGCGCACAAAGGAGATGAACATAGCCGAGGTCGTGCTGGTACGGTTCGGAGTCACGCAGAGTGAAGACATAGTGATCGGAGGCGAGGACCGACGACGGGGTGACACCAGAGGCGAGGGAGCGGGCGAAGCGAGCGAGGAAGGTAGACGAAGCATCCTCCGGATACTGTTGAGACGAGGGAGGAAGTGGAAGGTCGTCGTCAGAAGTCGAAGCGGCGATGATGGGAGGTGAATTAGCCGCAATAGAGGCCAGAAGGGCGCACGCATCTGCAATCTTGGAAGCGAGCGCGGCGGGTGTCCCAAGCAGACGGAGGATCTCGCCGTTGTCCAACTCCAGGAGCATGCCTGTGATCTGAGCGGCACGGTCAGGAGAGCGAAGTGTGACGAGAGGAAAGAGACGCTCGCCCAAAAGCTGCTTCTGCTGACCAGGTTCAGCACAGGGGATGTCGTGGTGCATCTGATCGGACGAGACACTGGAGGGACGTGCACTCAAAAGTTGCTGGAGCAGACCGGGATCAACTGATCTGGTCCAGAAGACGTCTGGAGGTGCTGTGGGAAGGGCAAGAGCGGCGATGATGGATGGACACCAATCCAAAGGAATAGAGGCCTCCTGCGAGAGCTCACGGACAGCACAGTCGGCGTAGGACAAGAGGTCGGAAGGACTCGCCGTGCCACCGAACGCGTCAAGTTGAAGATCGCCTGGCTCTGGATCAGCGCGGTGATGGGAGAGAACGAGCACGCCTCGAGTTGGATGTAGGTGAACAAACCACATCTTGGCAGCATAATGGTCGGCGCCTTCCATGTATGCTGGACATACAGGCGCTAACGGTGGGGCTGAGGAGCCTAAGCAGAGATGGGAGAAGTAAAAGCGGAGGGCAGTGGCGAGAGGGGCGAGGTAGGCGAAGGAGGCGATGTTGATGATGAGCTCTTCAGGCGTACGCCACGCGAGAGAGCCGGGGATGATTTCACGTTCGCCATCAGCGCGGAGCTCGGGTATGACACAGCTCGGCACAGATGTAAAGTAGCATAGGATGTGGAACGTCTGTTCGCGCCAGCGAAGCGCAACGTGTTGGGCGCCGGGATGAAGAGTGATAGAGGAGTCGACTGGGTCGAGGTCACGGCCACGGAGACGCCGGGTATGAGCACACAAAGGAGCGTGCGCTGTAAGATCAAAGTTAGCATTCTGTTGATTTTGATTGTCCGAAGACGAGTAGCCGGCACCACAAGGGAGCGTGCGAGAGTCACTCGGCGCGCTGTTGCACGGCTGTATAACACGTAGGGTTTCATGGAAGTTAGCATTCTGTTGATTTTGATTGTCCGAAGACGAGTAGCCGGCACCACAAGGGAGCGTGCGAGAGTCACTCGGCGCGCTGTTGCACGGCTGTATAACACGTAGGGTTTCATGGAAGTTAGCATTCTGTTGATTTTGATTCCGATTCTGTTGATTTTGATTTGTAATGATAGACTCAATCGTAGAGCGCAACGTAGTATAGCACAGCTCCAGTATAAGAGTCCGCATGTAAAGGGGGCTGACGACCAGACAGTACAGCAAGGCTGCATTAAAGGAAGACAGAGTAGCAGTAACATAACGCGGCAGCGCTGATGAAGAGAGAGAGCCAGCGGGGAGGCCCCATCTGATATCCATATGCTCGTGCTCGAGATGCCTGCTGATCAAAGGCATGAAGAAGGCACAAAGTGTATGGAACGCGATCTCTCTTACTTCAGGAAGCGTAGCGGTAGGCGGGGTGGACAAGTGATAAAGTGCTTGGGCAATGGCTGGCGAATACTCAGCAGCGACATAGTCAAAGCACATATCAACATTCCACGGGGGGTATAGTGAAGCGAGGAGGTAGAACGGCGACGCGACGGCGGGAAGATGCCCATATCCTCCGTTAGTGACGGCGACACGCTCGGTGACGGTCGTGTTCAGAAATCACGACGACTTGAAAGCTTCAAGCTCACCTTCGGTCATGTAGGCGTTGAATTTGACAGCATCGGGGTCGTCAGGATGATCGCGGATCCAATTCTGAATTTGCCACCCACCTTCGCGGCAGCCAAGTGCACGGTGCAAGATGGAGAGGCCAGGCGGCTGCCTAACCTTGTCGGGGCCGTTGCCAGGCGGAGCGCCCTTCTGCGCGACAAACTCATCCCACGTCATCTCAACATTCTTGTCTTTGCCACAAAGGGGACAATCAACGCCGTAGAGGCCGTCACCAGAGCCGTCAGCGTTGATGCGCTTAGGGTTGTTCCAGCGCAACGGTGTGTCCTTGGGCAAGACTTTGCCGGTCGAGATGATGTATGGCCAGTTGTAGAACCGCGTGGCAGCACTAGGATCCTTAGGAGGGAAGCCACCCTTGCCTTTGCCACCAAAGCCTTTGCCACCGCCACCACCTTGGTAGCCGCCACCACGGCCACCATTGTAGCCACCACTTGCACCGCCCTTGAAACCGCCGCCACCACGACCTTGGTAGCCACCACCCTGATAGCCACCGCCTTGGTAGCCGCCACCGGGGGCGCCATAGTATGATTCAGCTTCGTTAGGGCCGTCCTGCTGTTGCTGTGGAGAGGGATAGTACGTGGGCGGTGTGGCAGGAGGTGGTTGCTGCAGAGGCGGATGTTGGTACTGCATGTTTGAAGGAGTATGAGGCGAGATTGGAGCAGGTTGCTGCGGCGGCGGAGGCGAAGGTGTAGGAGGTGCAGAGATAGGATCGGCGAGATTGGTGCGAGCCTCCTTTGGTGAGCGGGAAAGAGGTGGTGCAGACAGCGAGTCCCAAACGGAGTTGGTAGAGCTACGCTTCTCAAGATGCTGGCGGAGGTCATCATTGTCTTCGGGCAAGGTGCCCTCGGCATTGAGGACATTGTCTCGCACATCGTTGATGAGGGCGATGGGGTATGTGCCTGCCTTGACAGCATCATCGAGTGTGGTGGTCACGGCAACAATGAACTTGGTGCGCACTACGCTGTCATCCAGGTGACCCTTGCACAAGTTGATGAGGGACTCGAAGTACGAGGCGATGGTCTCGCTACCAATCTCGAAGCGTCGGCTCTCAATGGAGATTGCAATCATAGCTGCCCCAGACTTGACACAGTGTTGATCGATGAGAAAGTACATCTCCTGCATGTCCTTATCAGGATCGGCGGTGCGTGCTTTCTTGATGCGGCCGTACACGGGAGCGAGATCAGGGGAAGCTGCGATGGAGTCGCGCATCTTGTCACGACAGTGCACGAGAGCGGCGTCGACGGAGCCGTCGATGAGGATGCGTTGAAAGTAGAGCTGCAAGTGGCGCTCCATCAACTCAGGGCGTGCAGGGAGCCACGTGTCAAAGTCGCCCTTCTTGCAATTGACCAAACTGATGAAGGCAGCGTCATTAAGAGCGGTAACCTTGAGGGAGGCCTTGGTGGGAGACGTGCCGTTCCACATAGACTTAAAGGAGCGTAGCTTGGTCAAAGGTGCAGTACGCTTGTAGCCCATTTCGTTTGTGTAGAACAGAGGTTGATGGGGTTGGGTGCCCTTGTTGACTGCATCGGCGGGCGCAGGCGAAGGCGTTGGAGCACCACCCGGCGGGCTGCCACCAGGCGGAGGCGGAGGTGGCGGGCCACCGTTAGGAGGACCAGGAGGCGAAGGTGGTGGGTCAATAGGGCCATTTGGAGGGGGTTGATGGGGAGGTGGCATCGGATACTGGTGGGATGTAGGGAACCCCGCGTAGGCGCTGGTCGAATAAGGTGGCGGCTGCGGGTATGGCGCTCCGCCGTAAACATTGCCGGGATGTGGGGTGTAAATAGGGGCCTGCCCAACAGGAGGGCAATAAGCGAAGCCGTGCATCGGAGTGGCACCGGGTGTAGGGAAAGCAGGTCCACTAGTAGGGTTGCCACTTGGCACGTGGGAGAACGGCGTGCCACTTTGCACAGAGGGGAAAGGAGCACCCATGCTAGGGCCACATATAGGGCATGAGGCGGCGTTGTCAGCACCTGCGTGCATCTGACACCAGCGTCCGGGGATATGGCCCCCACCCAACTGCATGGTTTGATGCAAAAGCATGGCCTCCCGTCGGTCAAGCTCGACACGCTCAGCAGCGAGGCGATCTCTCTGCCGTTGGACCATTCTGGCCTCAAGTGCCTCTTGTGCGCTAGCCGTGGCGCGAGCAAGGGCGGCCTGATCGGGTTGTGGTGAACCCCATGCGCCAGCATGATCGGTGATACTGCCCATGAGGCGAGTTGGTTGAGCAAGGCCATAGTGAGATGACTGGCCCGAGTCAGAGCCAGCGGACGAAACATGCGTGCTACGGTTGGCGGCGTGCACACCCGACGGAGGGCCAAGACCCATGCCCCGTGGCAATTGGCTATTCTGCATGGCCATGCGACGCGAGGCACGATCAGCAACAACAGCAGGTGCTTCGAGGGCAACGGCCTCTCTTGAGGGCAGTGAAGAATCTTGTATGAGAGCTAAGCACCCTTGCACGTAGCCCTCCAAGTCGAGGTACTGCATCACCACCTCTAAATGTTTTAAAAACATTGCATAGAGGGGTGCTAGCCGAGTACCAGGTAGAAGGCGGGCGAGCGAATTACCATATGACTCAACGTAGAACGCAGTCTCACCGGACCCGTCCCTGCCAGAAGCTTCCTCGACTGCAGCACGAGTGTCTGCTGTTACGAAGTCAGTGTTTGACACACGAGCACCTGAACACGTTGGGCGCATACGGCTTGACAAACATGCATCAAGTGAATCGACGGCTAGCGATGCAGGGTTGGATGGAGTGGCATCGTGTACGATGGAGGGCGCAGGCTGCAGGGCAGCCGCAGGCCGGTTGGATGACAGATGCATTTGCACGGGCTGACATGCGAATTGCGCGTTAGTGGCATAATTAGATGGATTGCTACCCGGCACGTCATTAATTGAGTGATTAATAGGGACTGAATGTGGGAGCATCGAGCGAGAATCGGTGGACGGATGGAGAGCGGAAGCGGAAGGGGCGGCAGCAGTAGGGCGAGGAGCGGATGCAGCCCGGAAGATGTGCGGCGTCGCCGACCGGAAAGCGGATAGGGAGCATTCAGCAGCGGCAAGCCCGGGGCCTGCAGGCGTGCCGGCTTGCAATGATGGGATGGCGGCGGCAGACATGACGACCGGTTGAAGCGACGACTCAGGCGCACTCGCTGAGGTCGGGTGAGCAACTTCGCGCTCGGGTCGAGAAGTGCATCCCCCGGTCAGTGGTTGGTCAAGCGCGTCGACGCTCGTTGTAGGGAGCCGTGCTGAAGAGCCAATTACGGCGCTCAAAGATGGCGCTATCATGGGGCGTGGGTTGCCGCCAAGAGCAGAAGAAGATTGATGCGACGAGGGTGCCGACGCGTACGATGGGGGAACGGTTCCTGCGCGAGCAGGAGGTGGGTCTGGACCCGAGACATGGCTTGAATCTGGAGGCGGACCACGTGAGTCACGAAGGGGGGGGACGGGTTCATTATGACCCCACGGCAGCCGAGAGGAGCTGCCGGAGTTGCTAGCTATTGGAGGCTGCATAGAAGAGAGCAGCGAGGGCATATCTAAGAGATTGGAAGAGTCCGAAGCGTTAGCGTCGGAAAACTGCACGGGGACTGGCGGAGAGGCACTCATCGCACGGTCTAGGCCGGCAGGCAAAGCAGGTTGAGACGGCATAATTGAACGTCTACTAGTAGCCATGTTGATCATTCTTAAAGCAGGAGCGAGGGGAGTCTGCGGCTCGGTGAGAACAGGCGCAAAGGCGGAACCAACGTCTGATGTATTGCTTAGGTCGGACGCGAACTCGTCGATGAGCAAGGCGGTGGCGGAGGCGATAGGCGAGCAGTCCAACAGG
>ERZ887830.603-NODE-603-length-22463-cov-56.696894_pt1 | contig 22463 bp, 18 predicted proteins | sample MGYA00521101_ERZ887830 | MGnify/ENA primary metagenome ERZ887830 (study PRJEB32303, sample SAMEA104408592) | aquatic metagenome | biome: Marine water; feature: Pelagic; material: water | place: Baltic Sea | collected 2014-06-05T16:38:00 | depth 1,762 m ... | reverse complement strand
CGGCAGAGCGAGCGCATCTCGAGCACCCCTGAGTTGGGCTTGTCATCGATGTACATCGGTAATTGCCCCAGGGTGTTGATGCCTTGGCCCAGCAAGGGCCATTCCTCCTGTTGCAGCCGGCCGGTGCGCAGCCTTCCCGCTTCGATGCCAACCTCCATCGAGAGCAGCCGGTAGGTGAGTTGTTCTTTGCTCATCTCCAAGCTGAACATGCACACCGGAAGGTTGTGCAATTGCGCCACGTTTTTGGCGAGGTTGAGCACGATCGAGGTTTTGCCCATCGCTGGGCGGCCCGCCACGATGATCAGGTCACTGCGCTGCAGGCCTTGGGTCATCGCATCCAGGTCGTAGAAGTTCACCGGAATGCCCGCCACCGAGGTGCCAAGTGACCGGCTTTCGATCTCGTTGAAGGTGCTGGTGAGGATTTCGGCGGTGGGTGTGAGGCCTTTGGATGGTTTCTCCTGGCTAATCGCAAAAATCTTCTGTTCGGCTTGATCCAGCACCTGCTCCATCGGCAGGCTTTGGTCAAAGCCCAGCTGAATCACTTCATTGCCCGAGCGGATCAGCTGCCGGCGCAGGAACTTGTCCATCACCAGCCTGGCCACCTGTTCGATCGAGGCCGTGGAGGCCACCCGTTCCACCAGCTCCACCAAGCGGCCGCTACCGCCAACCTTCTCGAGCGATCCCGTATCCGCCAGCCAGGCGGTCATCGCCGTGAGATCGGTGGGTTTGCCCTGGCTATGGAGCATCACCGCGGTGCGGAAGATCTCCCGGTGGGCTCCTAGATAAAACGCCTCAGGTTGGAGCACGTCGGCAACCCGGCCGATCGCGTCGGGATCCAACAAGATCCCACCCAAAACCGCTTCTTCCGCTTCCAGGTTCTGGGGCGGAAGCGAGTCGGGGAGGGCTTCGAAATTGGGCTCATCGCGTTGACGGCCCTTGCCGTAGCCCCGTTGTCCCCCGCCTTCACTCGCGCTGTGATCGGGTTGGGAGACACTCACCATGGAAGTGATTTGGCGCCGTTAAGTCATCACACTCTGGCTGGCCGTGAGGCCATGCCAAGCATCAATAGCTAACAACTTCGAGATTGATTTCTGCTGTGACTTCGCTGTGCAGCTTCACGTGCACCTTGTAGGAGCCCGTGCGGTGGATATCGGGAACGGTGATATCGCGGCGATCCACTTCTTTCTTGGTGGCTGCTTCGATCGCTTCGGCGACATCGCCATTGGTCACGGTGCCAAACAGCACATCGTCTCCACCGGTTTGCTTCTTCACGGTGAAGCGCCCGATCGTGTCGAGGGCGGTGCGGAACGCCACAGCGTCCTGCTTGAGGGTGGCTTGACGCTCGGCCTCTTTCGCTCTGCGGTGCTCCACCTGCTTCATCACCGCGGGGGTGACGGGAACAGCTTTTCCGAAGGGAAGCAGGAAGTTGCGGGCGTATCCGGGTGCAACGTCAACCAGATCGCCATTGCGGCCCAGGCTGAGGATGTCCTCATTGAGTACGACTTGTACGCGCTTGGCCATGGCGATTTAGAAGAGGTTGACGATGAGAAGCGATTGCGAAGTTTACGACGCGACCGGTAGGCGGACTTTGGTGGCGAGCCCTAAAGCGCGCATTAGACGGATGTGTTCCCAGGTGAGATCGATCTGACCTGGTTGCATGCCGTGGCGTGCGGAATGGGGGAAGGCGTGATGGTTGTTGTGCCAGCCCTCGCCGAAGGTGAGTGCTGCAACCCACTTGTTGTTGCGTGAGGCATCACCGCTATCGAAGACAACATTGCCCCAGCAATGGGTGGCGGAGTTCACAAGCCAGGTGACGTGATACACAACCACTAAGCGCAAGGGAATGCCCCACAACACCAGGGCCCAACCGCCGGCGCCTGTCGCGGTGCCGATCCAGAACAACAGCAAGCCAAGGGGGAGCTGGAGCCAGAGGAAGTGAGCATTCAGCCAGCGGTAATAGGGATCGCCCACAAGATCGCCGGTGAGACGGGGCACCGCAGGCATGGCCTCGATCGGGTGGAACATCCAACCCATGTGGCTCCACCAGAAGCCGCGATGGCTGTTGTGATGATCCGCATCTGTATCGGAAAACTTGTGGTGATGCCGGTGCAGCCCCACCCAGTCGATCGGACCGTGTTGGCAGCTCAAGGCCCCGCAGGTGGCAAAAAATCGTTCCAGCCACTGCGGTAGGCGGAAGGATCGGTGCGTTAAGAGGCGGTGATAGCCAAGGGTGACGCCGAGGCAGGCCGTGACCCAGTACAGAACCAGCAGGCTGGTCACAGCAGGCCAGCTCCAGAAGCCAGGCAGAAGGGCCACAACCGCGAGGGCGTGGATCACGATCATGAATCCAATCGTGACGGAATGCTGGTGATTTTTAGGGCTGGCCGCAGGCTGCCCCTTGCGTGGACGATGAAGAAGTCTTGCTTGAGCTGCTGCCAGGTGCGAAGCTGCCGGCCGACTGGGTGGCGACGGAGTTCTGATCGTGCTTGAAACCATGCCTAATCCGCTTGATGTCCATAAACTACACCCAATAAGGATCCGTATCAAGTGACCAAGGGGGAAGCCGTTTCTGATCATGTGACCAAGGGTTACCGGGATCGGCTCGATGAGGGCCGTCGGGCGATGGCGCACTTGATCCATGTCTGGCACGAGCGCAATGGCTGGTCTCACAAGGTGTTGCCAGCCCTCGCTGATGCCCTTGATCTCGGCCGTGTTCACAACTCCCAAATCTCGAACTTGCGCAACGGCAAGCTCGCCTCTCCCGGCCCCGAGGTGTTTCTGGCTCTCGGGCAGGCCAATGCGATCCTCGATGCAGGCTTGGATCCGATCCAAGAGCATCTCGCCGAGGTGCATCCCGATCTGCTCAAGGTGCTCAAAGTGAGCGCTGTGCCCGTGATCAGTGCCAACGGCAAGCCGTTGGGGGCAGGCCAGTTATTGGAGATTTTTGTAGGCCTTGCCCCTTTGCCACCGGGTTTCGATTGGCGCATTGATCCGATGGAAGCGGCCGCTTTGAGTGCAGCGCTCGCCGATTGCCTCTGCCGAGGGCAGTCCTGGCGTCAGTGTCGCGATCAATTGATGAGCGCCTATCCGGTTGGCAAAACCCAACGGCGTGAACGCTTCGCTGCCGTCATGGCCGGTCTGCGTGATTACTCAGCCGAGGAGCTTGATGGGGAGTTTCTCGATCTCCACGCCACCTATCTCTCGCTGGATGGTCAAAACGGGGCGACGCCAGCCGCATTTCTTGATGAATTGCGGCGTCGCCTCCCCTTTAAGGCAACCCTGAGCGATCAGCCGGAATAGCGGGCTTGGCGCACTTTGCGGGTGAGTCCGAGTCTGCGCAGCAGGCGGATGTGCATCCAGGTGATGTCAAATTCGAACCAGCGCAAGCCGTGGCGCGCGCTATCTGGATAGGCATGGTGGTTGTTGTGCCAGCCCTCTCCAAAGGACAGCACCGCCACCCACCAGCAGTTGCGTGACAGATCAGGACTGTTGAAGTTCCGGTAGCCAAACGCGTGAGTGGCGGAATTCACCAGCCAAGTCACGTGATACACCACAGCAAGACGCAAAGGGATGGCCCATAGAACGAGGCCAACACCACCTCCGTGAATTCCTGCGGCCTCTCCATACCAATACAGCGCTAATCCGAGTGGGATTTGGAGCACCAGAAACCAGCGGTCGAGCCAGACGTAGAAACGATCGTTCAGAAGATCGCCCGCATAGCGATGCTTTTCTTTGAGAGCAGGAATGTCATGCAGCATCCACTCGCTGTGACTCCACCACAGGCCCCGTCCTGCATCGTGATGATCATTGGGCTGATCGGAAAAGCGGTGATGGTGGCGATGCAGAGCCACCCAATCGATCGGTCCGCTTTGGCAGGCCAGCGTGCCCATCACCACAAGAACCCGCTCCAGCCAGCCGGGCACTTCAAAGCTGCGGTGCGCCACAAGCCGATGCAGGCCGAGGGTGACGCCAAGCACGGTCATCCAATACAGAACGCCGAAGGCAACTAACCCCTGCCAGCTCCAAAAGCGTGGGAGTAAGGCCACCGTTGCCAGCACGTGGATCACCACCATGAAGCTGGTGGTCCCACCTTTAAGGCGGCGCTGTGTTGAGGGGAGCGTCTGACGCGGAGCCATCACAGCTGCGCGCATGCGCAGCTCGCGTTGGGTGCTGGCGTCAGCCGGGGTGGATGTAACCAAAAGAGTCTCCTTGCACCGGATCTAGAGATTCAGACGACGAGAAATCGGCGAATCTTGAGTCGGCTGGAAGATGCGAATGTAAAAGAACTGAGCACAAAAAGTGCGAATAAGGACAGATGGATTCAAATCCTGGGGATGGCGCAACGGATGCTGCGAGCGCTGAGCAGTGGGCAAAAGCGCGCATTCGGCAAGCGAGAGATCGGCTCAGGCCCATGGCAGAGCAACGCACGGCGGGCGTGTCGGTGCGCTTGGAAAAGGTGCTGAATGCCTTCGCTGCTGAGCGCGTTGGGACCCAGCATTTCGCGTCTGTAAGTGGTTATGGCCATGGCGATCAAGGGCGAGAGGTGCTCGATCGCGTGTTTGCCAGGGTGCTGGGTGCTGAAGCTGCCGCTGTGCGACTCCAATTTGTGAGTGGCACCCATGCGATTGCCGCCGCTTTGTTCGGGGTGTTGCGCCCTGGAGAGCGGATGCTCTCGATTACGGGTCGTCCTTACGACACCCTTGAAGAGGTGATTGGTTTGAGGGGAGAGGGGCAGGGCTCTCTCCGGGACTTCGGAGTGCACTACGAGGAACTTCCCCTGCTCAACTCTGGAGCGGTCGATGAGGCTGCATTGGATGCGGCGTTAGAAACCCCCCGCCGGCTGGTGTTGATTCAGCGCAGCTGTGGCTACAGCTGGCGGCCATCGCTCTCCATCGACACGATTGGACGCCTTTGTGAGCGCATTCATCAGCGGCAGCCCGATTGCGTTTGTTTCGTCGACAACTGTTATGGAGAGCTGGTGGAAGAGCGGGAGCCTCCTGAGGTCGGTGCCGATCTGGTGGCCGGCTCACTCATAAAAAATCTCGGTGGCACAATCGCTCCCGCCGGCGGTTACGTGGCAGGTAGAGCCTCGCTGGTGGAACAGGCTTGTTGCAGGCTCACGGCTCCAGGGATTGGGAGCGAGGGCGGCAGTGGTTTTGACCTGCATCGCCTGCTGTTGCAGGGCTTGTTTCTTGCGCCGCAGATGGTGGCGGAAGCCTTAATTGGTGCTGATTTGGTGGCGGCTGTGTTTGCTGATCTGGGCTATCCAGTGCAGCCCTCTGCAGGGGAGCCACGCAGTGACCTGATTCAGGCGGTGCAGATCGGAGACCCAGACGCTTTGAAAGTGATTTGTCGGGCCTTCCAGGGGATCTCGCCAGTGGGGTCCTATCTCGACCCGGTGCCAGGGCCGATGCCTGGTTATGTCAGTGATTTGGTGATGGCCGGCGGCACCTTCATCGATGGCAGCACCAGTGAATTTTCGGCAGATGCTCCCCTGCGAGAGCCCTTCAATCTTTACGTGCAAGGCGGAACCCATCGCGCCCATGTCGAACTGGCACTGATCAAGGCCCTTTGCGCGTTGCGGACGGCAGGTTGGGTTGATCTGGCGCAGACTGGGTGACAACCGCATCTCCTGGCCCGATGGCCTTCGACTTTCCCGACCAGTTTCGGTTCGCCGACAGTCATGAATATGTCCGGCAGGAAGCGGAGCTCGTGCGGGTTGGCCTGAGCGCCTACGCCGTGGATCAGCTCGGCGACATTGTGTTTGTGGATGTGCCTGAGCTGGGGTCTGAGCTCAGCCGTGGAACCAGCTTTGGAACGGTGGAATCGGTGAAGGCCGTTGAGGAGATGTACGCGCCGATTACGGGCGAAGTGGTGCAGCGCAATGAAGCGGTGTTGGCCAATCCTGAGGAGCTTCAAAACGATCCTCATGGGGAGGGTTGGCTCTTGGTCATCCGCCCGTCAGATCCAGCCCAGATTGGGGAGTTGATGGATTCAGCGACCTACTCCGCCAAGGTGGCGGCTGCCTAACCGAGGCTTGATTAGGCCGTCAAGGCGGCGGGGACTTCCTTACAGTCACTCTCTCCGCACCCGGCCTTTTGACCTTGCTTGAACAGCGTGTGTCTGACGCGTCGGTGGCAGAGACCCTGTCTCCATTCGTGAGCCGGCATGTCGGACCCGGGGATCAGGCGCAACAACGGATGTTGAAGGCGCTGGGATTTGAGGATCTCGATTCCTTTCTGCGTGCGGTTGTTCCGGCCAATATTTTTGATGCACTTCCTCCTGTTGAGGACCTTCCCCGAGGGTGTACGGAAGCCAGTGCTCTGGCGGAGCTGCGTGGCTTGGCTGACGCCAATCAGCTCAGGCGATCGCTGATCGGTCTTGGTTACTACGACACCGTGACGCCAGCGGTCATTCAGCGTCAGGTGCTCGAAAACCCCTCTTGGTACACGGCCTACACGCCCTACCAAGCTGAAATCGCTCAGGGTCGCCTGGAAGCGTTGTTCAATTTCCAGACCCTGATCAGTGAGCTCACTGGCTTGCCGATCGCCAACGCCTCGCTCCTCGATGAAGGCACTGCCGCGGCAGAAGCGATGGGCCTGAGCTTTGCCGCCTGTCGCCGGCCGCAGGCCAAGCGCTTTTTGGTGGACGCAGCTGTGTTGCCCCAGACCTTGGCCGTGTTGCAAACCAGGGCCCTACCGATTGGGGTGGAGCTGGATGTGGTGGAGCCCGAGTCGTTCCGCTGGGGAGACGATGTCTTTGGGGTGTTGCTCCAATTGCCAGGACGTTGTGGGCGGCTTTGGGATCCCTCCGCCTGCATCGCTGCTGCCCATGACAGCGGTGCCCTTGTCACCGTGGCGGTCGACCCCCTGGCCCAGGTGTTGCTTGCACCCGTTGGTGAGCTGGGTGCCGACATCGCTGTTGGCAGCACCCAGCGTTTTGGAGTGCCCATGGGCGGTGGCGGTCCCCATGCCGCCTTTTTTGCCACCCGCGATGCGTTTCGCCGCCAGGTGCCTGGCCGGATTGTCGGCCAGTCTCGCGATGCTGATGGCCAGCCAGCGTTTCGGTTGGCCTTGCAGACCCGCGAGCAGCACATCCGACGCGACAAAGCCACGAGCAATATTTGTACGGCCCAAGTGCTGCTGGCTGTGATGGCCTCGTTTTATGCCATCCATCACGGCCCTGAAGGGCTGGAAGCGATGGCTCACAAGCTTGTAGCCCTGCGGCTTCAGCTCGAGGAGGCGGTGCGTCAGTTGGGCTATTCGCTTGAGGCCACGCCTCGTTTTGACAGTTTTGATGTCTACGGATCGATGGCTCCCCAGGTCCATCGCCTGGCAGCACGCGAAGGCATCAATCTCCGTGTCTTGCCGGACGGAGCCTCAGTCGAGACGGCTAAGGGCTTTGGAATCAGCCTGGATGAACTCTCGGATTCGGACGAAATCAAGCGTCTCATCGCGGTTTTGGCACAAGCGGTGGAGGCTCCAGTCCCAACGGATCTCGGTGAGCTGAGCACGGATGCTCCTTTCAGTGGCGTTCCCTCTCGCCAAGCGCCCTGGCTTCAACAGTCGGTGTTTCACCGCTACCACAGTGAAACCGAGCTGATGCGCTACATCCAGCGATTGGTGAGTAAGGATCTTTCCTTGGTGCACGGAATGATTCCCCTGGGGAGTTGCACCATGAAGCTCAATGCGGCTTCTGAGCTTGTGCCTGTGAGTTGGCGGGAGTTTGCGGCGATGCATCCCTTCGCTCCTTTGGAGCAGCAGCAGGGTTCCCAGCGGATGGTTCAGGACCTCTCAACGTGGTTGGCGGCACTCACCGGTTTTGCCGGTGTGTCGCTCCAGCCCAATGCCGGATCGCAGGGGGAATACGCAGGTCTGTTTGTGATTCGCGCCTGGCATCGCTCCCGCGGCGAGGCGTCTAGAAATGTTTGCTTGATCCCAACGAGTGCCCATGGCACCAATCCAGCGAGCGCCGTGATGGCGGGCATGCGCGTGGTGCCGGTGGCCTGCGATGACGAGGGCAATGTGGATGTGGAGGATCTGCGCGCCAAAGCGGAGCAGCACAGCGCATCTCTCGCGGCCTTGATGGTCACCTATCCCTCAACGCACGGCGTGTTTGAGGTGCGGATTCGCGAAATCTGCGCGCTTGTTCATGAGCATGGAGGGCAGGTGTATCTCGATGGGGCCAACTTGAATGCGCAGGTGGGGCTTTGCAGGCCTGGCGCCTTTGGGGCTGATGTCTGCCATCTGAATTTGCACAAGACCTTCTGCATTCCTCACGGTGGTGGTGGGCCAGGGGTCGGTCCGATTGGGGTGGCAGCGCATCTGCTGCCGTTTTTACCCGGACATCCCCTAATGGACTGTGGTGGAGATCAGGCCATCGAGGCTGTGTCTGCTGCCCCTTGGGGAAGCGCGGGCATCTTGCCAATCAGCTGGATGTATTTGCGTTTGATGGGCCCTTTTGGCCTGCGTCAGGCCACGGCGATCGCCCTTCTCTCCGCTAATTACCTAGCGAGTCGCTTGGATGCGCACTACCCCGTGCTGTTCCGAGGGGAGAGTGGCCTGGTGGCCCATGAATGCATCCTTGATCTGCGGGGCTTGAAGCGAACCGCTGGATTGGAAGTGGATGATCTGGCGAAACGCTTGATGGACTTTGGCTTTCACGCCCCAACGGTGAGTTGGCCTGTGGCGGGCACGGTGATGGTGGAACCCACGGAAAGCGAGAGCTTGGAAGAGCTGGATCGCTTTTGCGACGCGATGATTGCCATCCGCGCTGAAGCCGCAGCAATCGAAGACGGATCCAGTGATCGGGAGAACAATCCTCTGCGCCGTGCACCGCACACCTTGGCTGCGGTCACAGCGGATAGCTGGGATCGTCCCTACAGCCGGCAGCAGGCTGCATTTCCGCTTCCTGAACAAGCCAGCAACAAGTTTTGGCCTTCCGTGGCACGCATCGACAATGCCTATGGCGATCGAAATTTGATTTGCACCTGTCCAAGCGTTGAAGAGATGGCCGAACCCCTTGCAATGCGTTAAGTTCACGGAAATCGGAAATAAACGTTTCGATTCCAACCACGCATGCTGACCTGTTTGCACACTGATCGGCAATTGCTCCGTCTCAGGAGACAACATGAGCAGCGACATTTCCAACATTCACGGTCAAGGAGCGGTAACCCCTACTGCAGCAGGCGATTCTCTTCAGTTGCCTGAGCTCCCCGAGTGCCTCCAGGCAGCATTAGGCAGAGGTCACACTCTCGTGATTGAGGGCACCAACGTGGTGCGTGTTCCTTTTGGAGTGAGGCGTTCCCGCCGCGTACGCCCCGAGCGTCCAGAGCGTTGGGCAACGTTGGTGTTGCCATTGCAGCCCCATGGATCTCCAACCCCTCCACAAGCGGCTTAAAACAGTTTTTAGTTAGGCAACTTCTCTCAAATTTTGGCTGGCTTCGAGTTTCCAGTCCACAAGGGATTTTGCATCTTCAAGTGAACAAATGGTTGTCCTAAATGGGAGAAGTTGCATGGGGCTTCGTTCTGGCCGAACCAACCAGCTCTGATTCGGTTGTTGCATCAAAATAAATCCGCGGTAGCGCACTGCGAATTGTGGTTTACCAAGGAATCCCATGGATGCTTGGGTTGATGAGTGGTTATGTGTGTTATTTCAAGGCAAAAAAATAAAATTAAGTGCTAGCAGGTGATTTTCTTTAGATTTCGCTTTTTGATTGTCAGTGTTTGAATGTTTTTGATTATCCGTCCATGTATTCGGCATAACAAAGCTGTGATGTGAGTCGCTTTGATGGCATTTGATACAGCAAATGTCTTTGGCTTGCTGTACCAATAATGGCTCTGTATTAGTTCAGCCCAAATAGGAGTAAGTCGGTTTGATTGCTTGAGGAATGAATGTGGCGGATGCCTGCTTGGCTTGGATGAAATCCAAGTCCATCGCCTTGGACAAGATCTGATTGGGATGCTGCGATTTCGCCTGAGATTGAGATCTTGCCTTTGATCATCTGAATCCAGGCCTGTGGATAGGCGAGTTCTGGAAGTGGAATGCTTTCGCCTTGAGCAAGCTTTAGGCGCCAGAGCTGAACTGGTCGCGCAATGGCCATGGCTTTGCTGTTGTTTGGATCTAGAACAGGGATCCAGTGTTGATCGGTGATGGCAATCCTGCGTTGCTCATAGGCAGGCTCGAGTCCTTGATGATTGGGTTCGATCCAGATCTGCAGCAATCGGCAGGGTTGTGCGCTTGCATTGATTTCGCTGTGCATGATTCCGGTTCCGGCGCTCATCCGCTGCACATCTCCAGCCTCAATCACGCCGCTGTTTCCGGCCGAATCCTGATGTTGGAGCTCTCCCTCGATCATCACCGTGATGATTTCCATGTCGCGATGGGAATGCATGCCAAAACCCCGTCCTGCAGAAATCGTGTCGTCATTGATCACAAGGAGGGGGCCGAATCCCATCCAGTTGGGATCGTGATGACCGGCGAACGAAAAGCTATGCCAAGACTCAAGCCAGTCGCGAACGCTGTGAAAGCGTTCTTGGGCTGGACGGAACACCAGCGTTGGCTGGTTTGTGCTGTGGGCCGTAGTCATTGAATCGGTTGTTTTTGTCCTAGGCGATGCAGCAGGTCCTGAATGCTGTCGTCTTTGGCTGGTTTGGAGTGATTGCTGAGCAATTGACGACCCACAACCTCCGCTCCGAGGTGGGTGAGCTGGATGCGAAGAGAGAGGAGAAGTTCCATGCCTCCGCCTCCTGAGAAGGTGGCGATTGCGATCGGCCGACTGTTGAAGAGCGCCCGAAAGTCGTCGCCTTGCACAGACAGCCAGGCAATGGCGTTGGTGAGGCAGGGCGGAATCGAGCCGTTGTATTCCGGTGCGCAAATCACCCAGCGGGGGGCGGCTTTGAGTTGGGCCTCGAGCGGGGCAATCGCCTCCGGAGTGACCTGCTCTTGAGCTCTTGGGGTGAACAAGGGCAGGTCGATGGTCGTGAGATCGAGCAGGTTGGCTGATTGGCCCAGGTTTCCTGCCATCTCAACGAAGCGCTGGGCCAGCTTGAGGTTTTCGCCGTTGCTGGCGGTGATCACCAGCACATCGCTTGTGTTTGCTTTGCTCATGCCCAGAATTTCCACCATGACGCTGAATTTTGCCTGATGTCTTTGCGTTCAGGGCATGGCTGCCGTCGCAGAACGTCAGGCGGCCTTTAATTCCGCTTCCCGGTAAGGCACGAAGCTGGCTTTGCGAACACCACAAATCGGGCAGGACCAATCATCTGGAATCGCTTCAAACGGTGTGCCGGGCTCAATTCCGGAGTCGGGATCGCCCTCTGCAGGGTCATAAATCATCGAGCACACCTTGCAGATCCATTTGCCGGCTACCGGCTCATCGGCCTGTCCCGCTTGGCCCTTGCCTTGAAGGGCTTGGAGGGCAACGCCATAGGACTCGGCATGGTGCTGTTCGATAGGCGTGAGCAAGCCAAAGTTTTTGGCTGCAGTTTTAAAGATGCCTGCGTGTTCTTTGGATTCGCTGGTCTGTTCCTTGAACTCAGCTTCAGCTCCGTGATCACGATCGTTGCGGGCTTGCGCAGCAAACTCCGGATACATCGTGGTGTATTCGTAGGTTTCGCCTTCGATGGCAAGCTCAAGGCAGCGGCTGAGCAAGACCTGTTTGTCGTCGTCGCTGAGCGCACTGGGGTCGCTGACTACGAGCTCCGGATGGAGCAGCCGGAAGTGAGCAAAGGCGTGCTCTGTTTCTTGGGCGGCGGTGTCGCGGAAGAGTTTGGCGAGATCGCTGCGGCCGAGTTTCTTGGCGACATCGGCAAAAAACAGGTACTTGCGATTGGCCATGCTTTCGCCGCCAAAGGCCGCTTCGATGTTGGCCTGGGTGGAAGGCTTGGAAAGATCCATAGATTGATGAGCCGATCATTTGATACTAGCCCTATCTCATACTCACTATGAGTTAAGGCTCAGGGTTGATGCGCTTGCTTCGCGGAGTCCGTTAGTAGTTCGCGCCGCTGCGCCGCTGATGCACCGCCGTGCCGCCTTCGGAATCGAGCACGCCTCCATGGGAGACCTCGGCGTAAATCAGCCAGTGATCGCCGCATTCCATGCGTTGTTTCACCGTTGCTTCCATCCAGGCCAAGGCGTCTGGCAGCAAGGGCTGTTCCCGTGGACTGGCTTTCAATTCCAGGCCGGCAAAGCGATCCGCTCCAGGCTCAAACGGTTGCAGGAATTGCTTCATGGGCCCGCTCTCGCGCCCTTCGGCGAGCACGTTTAAGGCAAAGCAATCGCCGATATGCAGGAGGGCTTCAACGGCTCGATCTTTCGCAACGGCCACGGTGAATCCCGGTGGCGTGAAACTGGCTTGGGTGACCCAGCTCGCAATCATGGCGCCGGAGAGTTCACCCTTGCGCGCGGTGAGAACGCAGAGGGATCCCACGACCCGACCGAGGGCAAGAACGGCAGGATCACTGCGGCTTTCACTGAGCCCGCCGCCGCTACGTCGCTGCTGTTTGCGTTGCTCTCGATGCAACTCGCGACCGAACCGGGTGCCGGTTTCTTCGAGGGTTCGAATCATCGCTGCGTCGGGGCTGAACTTCACCCGGATGGGGTCGAATGCAAAGTGAAATCCGCCGTCACGAAGCTTGTTCTCCAGCAGGTCGATGGCTTCACCGCTCCAGCCAAAGCTGCCAAATACGCCCACGGGCTTACTGCGGTCCCCCTCGGCAAGAAGTGTCCCTAAGGCGGAGACGATCGGGGTTGGCGCATGGCCGCCGAGCGTTGGTGAGCCGATCAAAATGCCGTCTGCTTGGTTGATCGTGTTGATGAGTTCGTCGGGAGGTGTGAACTCACAGTTGAGGCTGGTGATGCGAATCCCAGTGCGGCCAACACCCTGAGCTAAAGCATCAGCAATGGCAGCCGTGTTTCCGTAAGCACTGGCAAACAGCAGGGCCACCGACAAGCTGGCTTGCTGTTGGCTTTCGCCCCAGCGCCTGTAGTCATTGAACAAACTGCGCCAGCTGGTGTCGATGGCTGGACCGTGACCCGGCGCCACCGTGGTGATGTCCAGCTCTTCAAGGCGCTCCACAAGCGAGTCCACTTGGCCTGCCATCGGTGCCATGAGGCAGTCATAAAAGTGACGCCGCTCTTCTTCCGTTGCACTGCGACCCGATTCAGCCCATTCATGGGTGCAGATGTGCGCCGAAAACAGCTTGCCGCTCATCAGAAGTCCGAGGGATTCTTCAAACGCCAGCAAACCCCCAGGCCATCGGGGGGTGGGAGCGGGAACGAGTTGAAGCTGGTGCCGATGGCTGAGAGAGAGGGTTTGCTCTTGGCGGATCACCTGGATGGCTGGCAGGTCCGGGATCTCTGGCTGTTCGCTCTCCTGTCCCGGGGGTGCAGGTTTGCGTTGTGACCAGAGTTCTCCTAAGAGCTTGGCTCCAGCGTTGGAGGCAACCAGTTCGAGCTCGGGGTAGAGGCCTGCCAGATCGCGGAGCAGCGCCACCCTGTTGGGATTGACGTGGCCAACCACCACCTTGAGTGCGGTGGTTTCGGCGGGAAGCAGGCCGGCAAGAGCCGGGAGGAATGCCTTCTCATAGGCCTTGCCGGGAGGATGCACCAGGAGTGCGCTCTGACGCTGGCCCTCGCCATCCGTGCCCGCATCAAACAAAAAACTGTTGGCGGTGCTGCCCCGCTCCAGCGCATATTCCAATTCGAATCGGAGCCGTTGAGGACTCAGCCCCCGCAGGCAAGTGAGTCCGTCATCGATGGGCAGGCTGATCACTTGCCGCGTCGTTGCTGCAGGGGCCTCGAGGTTGGATGTTGCCATTAGTAGTGGTTCCCTACTTTGCGGTGATGGACGGCGGTCATCGCATTGGCATCAGCCACGTTCCCCTGTTCCACCACGGCGTAGATCACCCAGTGATCGGGGCCTTCCATGCGTTGTTCCACGCGGCAACCCAGGTAGGCCAGTGCGTCTCCGAGGACGGGACCGCCTTCGGCCTCTTCCTCCAGCACATTGATGCCAGCAAAACGGTCAGCGCCGGGTGGGAAGCGCTTGAGAAAATGTCTGAGGAGTTGTTGATGGTTCTCCTCGCGGAGGATATTCAGCACAAATTGGTCGCCAACCTGCATCAGAGCCTCGATTGCCCTGTCTTTGGCCACGGCCACCGTGATACCTGGTGGGGTGAAACTGGCCTGACTGACCCAGCTCGCGACCATCGCGCTACGGCGCAGGCTGTCGCCATCGCCCTGGCTGGCAGTCACCACATAAAGCCCGCCGCTGAGACGGCCTAGCGCTTTATCGAGATCGCCATCCAAGCTCTTCATGGCTGCGATCGTTTTGTCGCGCGTTAAGAGTTGGCCTAGGTCCGTGCCTGATTCTTCGCAGCGCTGGTAATCGCCACCTTGAGGAAGCTGGCGAATGCGCAGGGGGGAAAAGGCCTCTTTCTGTCCCTGACTGCGTAGCTGTCCGGCCACGGAATCGATCGGCTCGTCATCTCCACCAAAAGCGTCATAGACGCCCACGAGTTGTTTGCCGTTTAGGGCAGCCAACAAGGTCCCGATGCTGCTTTGCAGTTCAGCATCAGGGCTTGCTGGCCAGGTGGGAACCACCACAGCTTTGGCGTCACTGATCAGAGCTGTGAGCTCTTGGGCATCGGTGGCGCGTAGATCCACAAGTTGAACCTGGGCGTCGGTCTTGCCAATCCCGTGGGCGATCGCCTGACTCAGGCGATCACAGAAGCCGTATTGACTCAGATAACAGACCGCTGCGTAACTTTCGCCCTTATTGCGTTGCCCGCTCCATTCGCGGTAATCGTTGATCCAGTGGCTGAGGTGGTGGCGAAGCAAAGGCCCATGCCCCACCGCAATCGTGTTGATCTCGGGCAGCCCATCCATGCGCTTGAGGGCTTGAAGCACGCTGCGGGCATTCGGACCCATTAAGCAGTCGTAGTAGAAGCGGAAATCCGGTGCGATGGCGCCAGGATCGCTGTCAAAGACGTCCTCTGAGCAGTAGTGCAGCCCAAAGGCATCGCAGGTGTAGAGAATCCCACTGCCGTGATCAAACGAAAAAATCGTGTCTGGCCAGTGCAGGTTGGGTGCGCTTAAAAACTCAAAGCGATGCTGCACGCCGCTCTCAGGATTGATGCCGAGATCGAGCTCTTCTCCGCTTTTGACGGCTCGAGAGCGGAACGGACGATGGACCTGGTCGTTTAGGAATTGAATCGCCACCTTCGATCCAACAATTTCGATCTCAGGGTTCAGGTCAATCAGGTCGCCAATCAGCCCTGAGTGGTCTGGTTCGGTATGGCTCACGATCAGGTAATCGATCTGTTTGGGATCGATTTGCTCCTTTAAGAGCGGCAACCAGGTGTCGCGAAATTTGGCGTGACTCGTATCAATCAGGGCGGTGCGTTCACCCCGCACCAGAAACGCGTTGTAGGTGGTGCCGTTGCGCAGGCCAAATTCAATATCAAAACGACTCCGCTCCCAGTCGAGGGAACGAATCGTGCTGCTGTCAGCCGCAATGACTTCCGATTGCAGGGAGAGCCTCGGACTGGTGCTGGATGCAGTCACTGATGGCTTCAAGCTGGAGGTGGCCATAGCAGTTACTCGCTGACCTGAACTCTACGGAGAACGTCAGGCCAATGGTCCAGGTGTCATCGCAGCTGTAAGGCGAGGTAACCAGTCCACTAATCCTGGAACGGCGATGATCAAAGCCAAAACGGCCACCTGCAAGCCAACAAAAGGCAAGGCCCCCCGATAGATATCCCGGGTTTTCACCTCCTTGGGTGCAACGCCGCGGAGATAGAAGAGAGCGAATCCGAAGGGTGGGGTGAGAAAGGACGTTTGCAGATTGGCCCCGATCATCACGCCAAACCAGATCAGAGCATCGGGGCCCAGCAGCTGCCGCGCTGCTGGTAAAAGCAACGGCACTGCAATGAATGCGATTTCAAAGAAATCGATGAAGAAGCCGAGCAAAAAGATGATCAGCATGCTGAACACCAGGAATCCAACCCGACCTCCCGGGAGGTTGAGGAGCACGTCAGCAATGAGTTGATCGCCGCCGACGCCGCGGAAGACAAGACTGAAGGCGGTGGATCCCAGCAGGATGGCCATCACCATGGCCGTGGTTCTCATCGTGCTTTCGCACACGTTGGAGAGTTGCTTGCGGCTGAAGCCTCCATTGAGAGCGGCCAGAAGGATTGCGCCTACCGCACCAATCACGCCCGCTTCCGTTGGGGTGGCGATGCCGAAAAAGATGCTCCCCAGCACGATCAGGATTAAGGACAAGGGCGGCAGCATCGATTGCACCAGCTGCAGCGGCTGGGTGGCGCCCAGTTCAGCTTGAGGACGTTGGGGTGCGAGTTCGGGCTTCAGTGCACTGATGACCAGCACATAGATCGCAAACACCGCCGCCATCAACAGGCCAGGAAGCAAGGCGCCCATGAACAGGTCTCCAACCGAGATTCCCAACTGATCGCCGAGGACGACGAGCACGATGCTTGGAGGGATGATCTGCCCCAGGGTTCCCGATGCCACGATCACGCCCGTGGCCAGCGTTTTGTCGTAGCCAGCCTTCAACATGGCTGGCAGAGAAATCATTCCCATGGTGGTGACCGTTGCCGCGACCACACCGGTGGTGGCGGCAAGGAGTGAGCCAACCAGCACCACGGCGAGGGCCAGTCCGCCGCGGACGCGCCCCAGCAGGCGACCCATGCTCTCGAGCAAGCGTTCGGCGATGCCCGAGCTTTCCAGCATCGACCCCATAAACACGAAAGCGGGGATCGCCAGCAACGTGAAGTTGCCCATGATTCCCAAAATCCGTTGGGGCAGCGCGCTCACGAATTGAGCTTCGATTTCGCCGCTGAGCATCCCCAACAGCGCGAAAATCACGCCGATGCCTCCCAGGCAGAAGGCCACGGGGAATCCACTCAGCAGGGCCACGATCAGGGCCAGAAACATCCCGGGTGCGAGGACCGCTGAGGGGTCGAAACTCAGCACCCAACCCATGGATTCAATTTCAATCACAGGCCCGGGCCTCCCTGCCTTGGTTGCTGACCATCGGATGGCTCATCCCCATGCATCAGCTTCCAGCGCAGCCGCAAGGCTTCCGCCACTCCTTGGAGGCCCAGCAACAGAAACCCCACTGGGATCAGAGTCTTTAACCATGTGCGGGGTAAGCCACCCGGATCGGGAGACATCTCTCCAATACTCCAAGCGCGAAGTGCCGGTGCGATCGATAGGGCCATCACGCCAAAGGCGAAGGGCAGCAATAACAGCAGTAAAGAGCTGAGCTCTTGGCGATCCCGGCGGCGGGGGCTCCAGCGGTTTTGCAGGACATCAACGCGAACGTGGCCGCCTTTTTGCAGCGTCCAGCCCAGTCCGAGCAGAAAAATTAGGGCAAACAAATACCACTGGGCTTCGATCAGGCCATTGCTGCTGAGGTTGATTCCGATCGCTGATCCCACATACCGCCCCACCACATTCCAGAAGCCGATGGCGAGCATCAGCAACACTGCCCAGCGGGCCAGCCACGCTGCCGCGGCATTGATCGCGTCGATCGCGCGCACGAGACCTGCAAAGCGACCGTTCATCGCTGATCTCCTGGCTGATCTCCCTCGCTGCTGTCATCAAATTCAGCAAGCGGTAATTCATTGATGTTGTTCCAGGTTCTGGCCTCACGGCGGAAGAGGCGCCAGCGTTCCAATAGATCTCTGAACCCGGCATCCGCATCCGCGAGCTCTTTAAAAATCTCCGCGCTAGCGCGACGGGCCGCCTTCAGGATGTCGTCGCTGTAGCGCTCGAGCTTGATGCCTTGGCGGGTGATGCGTTGCAGAGCTTCGCTGTTCCGCCGCTCGTAATCGCTCAACATTCCCAGGTTGGCTTCGTAGCAGGCCGTGCTGAACATGGCTTGATACTCCTTCGGCAGGTTGGACCAGGCTTTGCGGTTCACAAGCGCCATCAAGGTGGGACCTGGCTCCCACCAACCGGGGTAGTAATAGTGCTTAGCGGCTTTGGCTAAGCCAAGCTTTTCATCGTCGTAGGGGCCGGTGAATTCGGCGGCATCGATGGTGCCTCGCTCTAAAGCCAGGTAAATCTCGCCCCCAGGAAGCACCTGGACGTTCACGCCCAATTTGGCCATCACCTTCCCCCCCAGCCCGGGGATGCGCATTTTTAAGCCCTGAAGGGATGCCAGGTTCTCGATCGGTTTTTTAAACCAACCCCCCAGCTGCCCGCCTGTGTTTCCAGCAGGGAAGCTCATCACTCCGAAATCGGCAAACAGGGCGTTCATGGCTTCGTTGCCGCCGCCGTAATACAACCAGGTGTTTTGCTGTTGGGCAGACAAGCCAAACGGCACCGCTGTCCCAAAGGCAAAGGCTGGGTTTTTGCCGATGTAGTAGTAACTCGCGGTGTGGCCGCATTCAACGGAACGGGCTTGCACGGCATCCAGCACTTCCAAGCCCGGGACGATTTCCCCTGCTGCAAACGGTTCAATGCGGAAGGCTCCACCACTCATCTCCTCGACGCGTTGGCAGATGGTGACGGCACCTCCATAAATGGTGTCGAGGGAGATAGGCCAGCTGGTGGCCATGCGCCAGCGCACTTGGGGTAGGCCGCTGGCGCGCGTCTCTTCCGCTCGGCGGATCGTGCAGGCACTCAAAGCTGCGGTCCCTGCCGCTGCCGCTGCCGCCTGACCACCGCGGCGAAGCAGCTGCCGTCGTTGCATGGCTTGCATCCTCCAGAAGCCCGTCGATCAATCGACGGAACAGCCATGGATTTTATCGAGCAGGTTTTTCTCGTTGATCTCTGGACCTTTCACCGTCTTGGTTATTCCCTTAAAAAAGGCCCCCCGCCATGGCGAGGAGCCCGATACCTCTTTTCCGTTGTGTGCGTCCGTTGTACGCGTGCTCTTGAACAGGCGTTCACCTCTGTTTCAGCTTTCCACCTTCACAGACACGGTGGTGCGGTTGTCGCTTTTTGCCGCCCTGATCTCAAGAATGCCGTCGCGATAGGAGGCTTCCAATTGGTCGCGATCGAGTGGCTTGGCGAAGCGAAAACTGCGACTCCACGTTCCCGTCCGGAACTCGCTGAGCAGTTGCTGCGCATTTGCGTTTGAGGCTGCGTCTGCCTCGGTTGGGGGCGTGTTGTCTTCAGCGGAGATGGTGGGTTGTCGTTCAGCGCTGATCACAAGCGAACGATCCGTGGCTTTGACATCAATCGAGTCGTGGTCAACGCCTGGCAATTCCAGCCGCACGGTGTAGCTGGCGTTGGTTTCGATCACTTCAGCAGCAGGAACGCGCTCAGCTTGTGAAACTTGCTGCTCCAGGCGATCCAGCAAATCGAAGGGTGATGTACGAAGGGTGATCATGGGTCAATCTCAAATTGGCTGTGAAATTCAGGAAGTTTGTGTTTCCCGCACCGCCAATCTGCGCTGAATTGATCTCAACTGGGAGTGTAAGAACCGCCCGTTTTGGTACGGCCTAGACCACCAAGTTCGGTTGCTGCTACTGAGAAGTGGTGAGAGCCGAACGGTGATAGGTATGGAACAAGCCTCCGCTCATTGAAAAGCGAAGTCTCTCGCTTGCAAACTCCTTGGAGCTCACCGCAAAGCACATCGCAAAGGAAGAAGATTGAGTCCTTGTTCATTAGGCAGGCTCGGCTTTCCGGCTGCCTTGGTGTTCGATAGTCGCGAATGCGCGTTCAGAGCGTGCCGCATCTTGATCTCGTCCGATGAACGGATGGCCTACTGCGTGAGGCTTGGCAGGATGATGGCCGCCAAGCATTCGACTTTTTATGGCCACCTCCGCCCCACGTTCGGCAGCTGGTCTCAGGCAAAGCTTGGGGCCGGGGATTTTGATGGCGGGGGCCTGTATTGGCGGGTCTCACTTGATGTCGTCCACAACGGCTGGGGCGAGATTTGGCTTTGCGTTATTGGGTCTAATCCTGCTCACCAATTTGGTGAAGTATCCATTCCTGCGGGTGGGCACACGCTTTACAGCAGTGACTGGATTGACGTTATTAGAGGGGTTTCAGCGCCGTAATCGCTTTTATCTCCCGCTTTATCTCCTCGTCAGTCTGGTGACCGGAACGCTCACGATTGCGGCGGTGAGCTTTGTGGCCGGACTCTTGCTGACCAATGTGCCGCTGTTGGCGAATTTCAATACGTTCGGCTTGGCGATCGCCGTGCTGGCTGTGAGTGGTTTGATTCTTCTGCTCGGGCACTACCGGGCGCTGGATCGTCTTTCAAAAGTGCTGGTTGTTCTGCTGACCATCCTTTCTGGTGTGGCCGCGTTGACCCTGTTGTTGCGTGGTTCTGTTGGCGATGTGGCAGCCACCTGGGTGGGCACGACTCCCTCTCCCTGGACAGCGGCAAACTTGGCATTCCTGATTCCCCTTATGGGCTGGATGCCCGGTCCGGTGGAGATGTGCGTGTGGCCGTCGTTGTGGATGTTCTCTCGCGCCCAAGACAGCAAGCATTCGGCGTCTTTGAAGGAGGCCGAATTTGATTTCAACCTTGGCTATGCGGTCACTGTTGTGACGGCTGTCTTCTTTGTGATTTTGGGTGCTTACACGATGTATGGCACCGGTGAGGGAATGTTTGCGGGGAGTGGGGTGTCTTTTGCTCAAAACCTCATTCGCCTCTACACCGAAGCGATGGGTGGCTGGGCTGCATGGGTGATTGTGCCGGCCGCATTTGCGGCGATGTTCAGCACCACGCTCACCTGTTTAGATGCCTATCCACGCAGTATTTCGGCGATCCAAGGCTTGTTGCAGGGGTCTGATCGAGGGGATTTGGCCTCAGCTCCTCAGCAGCGCCGGCTGTCTGTGTGGTTGGTGCTGCATCTAATGGCCGCATTGGTAGCCCTGCTGTTTGCGTTCAGTGGCGGGATTGGAGTGAAAGATTTTGTCTTCGGTGCGATGACAGGAAGCTTTCTGACAGCTCCGTTGTTTGCCTGGATGGCGATGGACACGATGAACAGTGACTTGGTGGCGGTAGAGCATCGCGATGGCCCTGCCATGCGAGTGCTCACTTGGTTTGGCCTGGCCTTTTTGACAGGCTTTAGCTTGCTGTTTATCGGTTGGTCGGCTTTTGGTTGGGGTGCCTGAACAAGCAGTCATCCCGTTTGCTTCAGGACTTAAAGCCACCACCAGCTGGAAAAAGCAGCGGCCTGACCGCAGAACTCATTATTTGTGTTCAAGAGGGGCCAGATTCGCGCGTTGTGAATCATGAAACGCCGGCCCTCTTGATTCACTCGAACCCCGCAATAGCCCTTGAAGCCAGCCCGTTGATGGGCTTGCTGAAGGGCGCTTGCTCGCTCACGTCGCGCACTTTCTTCAGCCGTCAGCCTGGAGGGCATGCCCACCATGGTCTGCCAATTGCGCCCCCAGAGCCGCAGGGCAGTGCCGTTGGCATAGGTCAGCAGCGGGTCAGCACTGTGGTCATGAGCCAACACAGCGATAGAACTCGCGAAAACCTCTTGCGCTGCTGTGCGATGGAACTGAATGCCCTGATCACCCACCAGTAGGGGTTGAGCAAAGGCCCGTTGATAGGAGATCAGCAAGCGGTTGATTAACGCCTGGGTGTCGGGCCTCAACCAAGGCGCTGTGGTGCTTGAAATCATGCCCGTCATGGCTTAATTCCCCGCTGCCATCGCCTCCAACATCGCCTGTTGCGCCATGGCTTGTCCCTGGTCGCGGAGGTGCTGCAAGAACCGGGGCTTGGCCTCCGGGAAGCGGGGCTCTTCAGCGAGAGGCAGTTCACCTGCAGCGTCCAGTCCCGTGTCCCCTTCCATCGCTGGGGTGATCACCACCAGGTCTCCGTCGAGTCCAGCGTCATAACGCCACCAAAGCGTTGGATCGAGAACTGCGGGATGGGGAGGATTGAGTTCGCTGCTGCTGGCGTCGATCGCAAGCGCTTCTGCGTTGCCGTTCTGGTTTGCGCTCTCCGCAATGGCTTGTAGGCGATACGCCGCCAGGTCTTCCAGCAACTTGGCTCGCGTGCGACCGCGCAGCTGGAACAGCACAAACGGATCTTCACTGAACCGTTCTCCCATCAAGAAGTAAACGGCGCTGATGTGCTTACAAGGGTTGGCTTTGTCTGGACAGCTGCATTCGCTCCTCACCTCTTGAAGCTTGAACGGGAACAGACGCCGACCACTGGCAGCGAAGGCCCGTTCGATGTCGGCTGGCATGATCCCGGCCAAGAGTTGAGCGGACCAGCGGGCCTTCATCGTGAGCGCTTCGAGCACGTAGCGCCAGTCCTCATCTTTCAGAACGTCGAGCCAGAGCTTCACTTTGTATGGGTCTTCGTCTGTGCCTTGGACGCGGGCATGCACCCGCCTGCCTTCGAAGCGAATGGAGGTCACATGACCTTCTCGCGCGTAGGCCCAGGCCCGTTCCAAGCGCTTTTTAAAGCGGTAGGAATTGATGAGCTCCATCCACTGCTCAACCCACCAGGGTTGCTGGGA